>OHRY01000005.1_pt1 | contig 289205 bp, 283 predicted proteins | sample 1578631 | NCBI WGS metagenome assembly OHRY01 (sample SAMEA3879570, study PRJEB24766) | human gut metagenome | biome: human-associated habitat; feature: feces | place: USA | collected 1985/1987
ACCTAACCCGCCAACACCGCCTGTTCCGCCTTTGCCGCCTTCACCGCCGGCAGTTCCATTTCCTCCCGTGGCATCGACATTTAAAGCATTCAATGTTACAGAACCGCCGCTGATAGTATTCAAATGCAGGCCGTAAGCAGTGGCGCTGCCGCCATTACCGCCATTAGCTCCAGCGCCGCCGGTTCCCCCTGCCAGACCAGTACTGCCTGCTAAGCCATTACTGCCTGCTGAGCCAGCATCAGCGTTACTGCCATTCTTACCATTAACACCAGCTGTACCAGCGGTGCCATTAGCACCAGCTGTACCAGCAGTAGATACCCAGCCTGTCTGCTCAGGAGGCATACTAGTGTTATAAGTTGCTGTAACCGTACCATTAGCCGCATGCTCTACCTTATCTTCACCATTAGCGGCTTTATCCGGCGTGGTATTTTCATCAGTGCCATCGGCGCCATCTGCACCTTTATCGGCCTTTTTCGTCGTAAGTTCCGCACCATCGGCACCGCTGCCGCCCTTGCCTCCGTAACCGCCATGTCCGCCGGCTTCGCCTGTAGCACTAACAGTTAAAGAAGTACCTGAAATCTGAATATTCTTGCTGGCGCTGCCGTTTACAACAATACTTTCAGCAGTATCTGTAATGCCTGCCGCAACACCGATAGCTTTAGCGCCGCCGCCATTACCGCCCGCAGCTCCGGCGCCGCCGGTACCGCCAATAGCTGCACTGCCAGTCAGTCCCTGTTCGCCTTCGTGCTGATATTTTTCATCTACTATCAAACCGCTGGCACCGCCGGTAACATTTATCTCAGCAGAACCAACTGCGATAACAGCATTAGACATGCCGTTTTGATTGACAAGCCCTGCGCCATAACCAAACCCGCCGTCCTGACCCTGTGTTGCATGCTGTGCCAGATCGGCAGCTTGCCCTATACCGTCTTTCCCAACAACAGCCTGGACTGTTATATTGCTCAGAGAAATAGTTTTACCTGTCATATCACCGCTGGCGAAGATTTTTTCGTTATCGGTATAAGCAGAGTGATATTGGGATACATAAACATTTGATCCTTCATAGTTTTTACGAGCAGTATCCAGTTTACCGCCACTCGTATTTTGCTCTGCGTAAATTTCCAGACTGATAGGATTATTTATGGCGCCAAAACCGCCGTCGGCCGCCCATACCTGGCTCGGCACAGCCACCCATGCCATTCCCATTACAGCCAGCGTTACTGCTGCTGCCAGCTGTTTTTTATTACTTGTTTTCAAATACACCAAAATCAACTCCTTAAAATTTGTTGAACAATATATTTCTTCGGCTGATGCCGCAGGAACCAAAGCTTTTACCTGATTTCAATACGCTGTTTTAAATCAATATTTTAAAATAAAACTCATATTTAACTTGTTTTAGATTGTATTTTTTAACTATTTTATATAATTCTTTAGTTATTTTATCACAGATGTCCCCCCCGACAAGACACGAGAAGGCTATTTTTAAATTTTTTTCTGCGCCGCGTTATTACGCTCCGCGGCACTTGCGCTGCAGCGCAAGTGCGTGTACGTACTTCACCAGCAGCCCGGCGAAAACATCGAAAAAAAATAGCCTGCCAAAGCAGACTAAATTTTGATCATTATAGACACTTCAAATTCCAGCACCTGCTGCAACCGTGTCAGTACGGCCACAGTTGTGCTGACCTCGCCGCGTTCGATACAGCCATAGTGCTTGGCCGATAAGCCTACTGCTTCAGCGATCTGTTCCTGGGTCAGCTTTTTATTTAGCCGCGCTGTTTTCAGCTGCCGGCCTATATATTTTTGCATGCTATCCCTCCCGCCATTATTTTAAGCAGTAAAGGCATAAAATTAACACCTGATTGTATAGGGTGTTAATTTTCGTCGAAAAAGTTTAGACTGTTTGTTGTTGCGCGCGACGTTTTACAGTATAGCCGGGTATCATAAAATTATAGAGAGAACTGATCGTTATAAAAAATTTACCTGAACAGGCAGAGAGATTGAAAGCATTGATAACCGCCGCCCAGGCTGGTGATAAAGCAGCACTGCTGCAGTTATGCGCGGATTTTAAGCCGCTTTTAAAAAGCGAGGCCCGCCGTGAGATGTTTTACCGGTCGCTGGGAAAAGACGCAGAAGGTATCGCCGTTCTGGCCTTTATCGAGCTGGTTTTGCAGTATAAGGGCGCTGATTTTGAAAACTGGCCCGGACTGGCACGCTGTAAGGTGCATTTTGCTGTTTTTGACGCGATGCAGAAGCAGGGCAGAATTTGGGAAAACGAAACCCAGACAGATACGGACAGCGAAGCCGGAATCGCCCTGCTGGAGACAGGCTGTGCAGCAGGTGAGCGTCTGGACGAGCTGGCACGTTTTTTACTTTCACTGGAACTGCAGGAAGCGCTGCGGCAGTTAAGTGCAGAACAGAGGAAAATACTGACGCTGCTGTTTTTAGATGACCTGAAGCCGACCGAGGTGGCAGGACGTCTGGGCTGCACTGTACGCAACGTTACTAAGCACCGGCTAAAAGCACTTGATAAAATGCGGCAGCTTTTGGCGCATTAAGGATCAGGCAAATAAAAAACAGACATTCACGAAACGTGAATGTCTGTTTTTTTATTTAGACAACTGCAAATTGCTCAATTATTGCGGTAATGCTATTGATATTTCAGCCGCTACTTTTCAATAACTATTAAGTAAGATGCACATTTTTACTTACCTATATGGTAATGCTGTTTTTATCCATTATGGTAGAATTTATCTTGATTTAAATACAAAAAGACCCTTTCAGCTGAACTGAAAGGGTCTCTTGATTTACGATCTGTAATTTGATACCGATTATCTGCGTTCGCGAATACGAGCAGCTTTACCGGTAAGGCTGCGCAGATAGTAGAGTTTTGCTCTGCGAACGATACCACGACGGGAAACTTCGATTTTCTCCAAACGTGGGCTGTGGATCGGGAATGTTCTTTCAACGCCTACGCCGTAAGAAATACGACGAACGGTGAACATTTCACGAACGCCGGCGCCGCTGCGTGCAATTACTACACCTTCGTACATCTGTACGCGTTCACGAGTACCTTCGACTACTTTTACATAAACTTTTACGGTGTCGCCTGCACGGAAGTCAGGGATGTCGGAACGAAGCTGTTCTTGTTCCAATACTTCAATAATATTCATAATTTCCTCCTCGAATCATAGACGTTCATGTGCGAACACACCACAGCGGACCGTCCGTTTTACACAAATGACATTATATCATACTGTTCAATTAGTTGCAATTATTTTTTGAGCATTTTGACAGTTATTTTTCCCACCAGGCCTCACCGGCCAGCCGGTCTAAAATAATCGCAGCCGCAGAGCGCACACACAGGTGATTATAGTCGCAGGGACCATAAACAGGTTCAAGTACATAATCAAAACTGTTCATTGTTTCCTGTTCCATACCAAAGCCGGTGCCAAAAAGCAGCAGCAGAGGTTTGTCACCGCAGTGCAGCAACTTTCGTACAAAGCCATAGGTCACTGTATTAGGATAGGTGCGGGCATCGGTAGTAATCGTAACCGGCGCCTGCCCCTCTATTTCAGTAACCGCGGCAATAGCCGACTCAATGCTGGACGTATAGGTTACACGTTCCAGCGCGTTGCTGCGGTCAGGATTATAGGTTTTGCCGTAACCATGCTGCCAATAGTCAGTTATCCTTTTGATGATTTCAGCCTGTACCTCCAGCGGATGGATCAAAAAATATTTTTTGACATCATAGGTGCGAGCGGTACGCGAAATATCGTGGATATCGAAGTTAGTGACGGCAGTAGCAATGACCTGCATATTTTTATTGTAAATAGGATAATGCACCAGCCCCAGATAAAGGTTAGCCATTATTATCACCTGCGAGTTCCTGTTTGATTTCGTTAAGCAGCAACACATCCTCTTTGCCAAGCTCTGCAAGCAGATCAGGCCTGTGCAGATAAGTCGCTTTAAGGGCTTCTTTACGGCGCCAGCGATTGATCAGAGCGTGATTGCCGTTACGCAGCACTTCCGGTACTTCCAGTCCTTCAAATTCCACCGGCCGGGTGTACTGAGGATATTCCAGCAGTCCCGTACTGAAAGAGTCTTCAACGGCACTGGCCATTTTTCCAAGCACGCCCGGTATAAAGCGCGCTACAGCGTCCATAACTATCAGTGCCGGCAGTTCGCCGCCGGTAAGTACATAGTCGCCAATGGAAAGTTTTTCATCGACCCAGTTGAATATCCGTTCATCGAAGCCTTCATAATGACCGCAGACCAGAATTAGATCCTGGCCGCTGCGGGCATATTCTTCAACGATATCCTGCTTTAATGTGCGCCCGCCCGGGCACATGGCAATAACCCTCGCTGCAGGCAGCTGCTGTTTGGCCATGCGGATAGCCGCTACCATCGGCTCTGGCTTCAAAACCATGCCGGCACCGCCGCCAAAGGGCGTATCGTCCACTGTACGGTGCCTGTCAGTTGCAAAATCGCGCGGATTGATGCAGCTGACTTCTACAAGTCCCGCATCGACGGCGCGTTTGATAATGCTGTGACCAGCCGCTTGTTCAATTTGTTCAGGAAATAAGGTAATAAAGAGAAATCTCACGGTGCATCTGTCCATTCAGGTAATTCGACCACGATCTTACGGTCTGTAATATTGATTTCCTTAACGTGCTTTTTGAGGGCCGGGACGAGGATATCCTTGCCTTCCGGTACAGCAATAACGTAAACGTCGTTGCTGCCGGTGCTGAGCACGTCTTTCAATGTGCCGAGCTGTGTTCCTGCCGTATCGAATACGGGCAGTCCGAGCAGGTCGGCTACATAATATTCGCCTTCTTCAAGCTGAGGCAGATCTTCACTGTTGATTAAAACCTTTTTGCCGCGCAGCAGTTCGGCATCGTTCATTGTTTCCACACCCCTGCATTTCATCAGTACCATACGTTTATGGAACCGGGCAGAGGTAATCTGAAGCGAACGGCCGTCTTCGAGCAGCAAAGAGGAAAGCTCTAAAAATTGTTCAGGATGATCTGTCTGCGGCAGAATACGAATATCGCCCCGCACACCGTGCGGAGCGATAATAGTGCCAATAACTACTTGTTTTTCCATATCATTCGCGGAAAGCAATAATCTTGCCATCCTCAGTGAGGATCTCAGCGCCCATCAGAGCGTCGATATCAGTGCCTATGGTGATCTCGACAGTACGTTCAAGTGTACCGTGACCGATCTCCGCACCGATCTCCAAAGCTTCAGCGCGTTTAAGTTTATCTTCGGCTTCTGCTTTAGCGGCATTGATCTTGTTTCTTTCCATTTCAATCTGCTCACGCAGTGAAGGAAGTACGCTCAGGTCGCTGGCGGCCTGAGAAAGAGCTTTTTTGGCTTGGAATTCGAAGTGCTCGATATCCAGATTAATCGTTTTTATGGTGTTTTGGACATCTCCAATAATTTTCAACTTGAGATCTTCTGTTACTTTTGCTTTTATTGCAACCGGAACACGTACAAACATTTTATCCATATCGTTTACCATCCTTATACGTCTTAGACAATCTCTACGACAACTTTTACATTCTCACGGGTTGCAACAGCTTTCATGACAGTTCTGATTGCTTTAGCAATGCGGCCCTGTTTTCCAATAACTTTACCCATATCTTCAGGAGCAACATGGAGGCGAAGCACCGTTGATGTTCCGGTGGTTTCCTCCTCCACGACTACTGCAGACGGATTACTCACTAGAGACTTGGCCATGACTTCTACCAATTCTTTCATGCAAATCACGCCTCATTTCTTATTTTGCTTTAGATTCAGCATATTTTTTCATGATGCCGTCTTTGCTGAAAAGGTTTTTAACGGTATCAGTAGGTTGTGCACCTTTAGCCATCCAGGAAAGAGCTTTCTCTTCGTCGATCTTTACGGTAGCGGGTTGTACAGTGGAATCATAGAAACCAATGCTTTCGATGATGCGGCCGTCACGCGGAGAGCGGGAGTCAGCAACAACGATACGGTAAAAAGGAGCTTTTTTAGAGCCCATACGTTTTAAACGGATTTTAACTGCCATGTCTATTTCACCTCCTTAAACCAGATGTTGATTTAAATTTATTTGTTCATAAAAGGCATTTTGAAACCGCCTTTTGAAGCAAACTTAGCCATACCCTGCATCTTTTTCATCATCTTTTTGCTTTCTTCAAAGTTTTTGAGAAGCTTGTTGACATCCTGCACGCGCATACCGCAGCCTGCTGCGATACGTTTACGGCGGCTGCCGTTAATGATATCGGGATGACGGCGTTCTTTCGGGGTCATGGAACGGATGATGGCTTCAACGCGGTCGAATTCTTTTTCGTCAACGTTGGCTTCTTTCAGCTTTTGGCTGATGCCGCTCATACCGGGGATAAGCCCCAAAATAGTTTCCAGCGAGCCCATTTTTTTGACCTGCTGCATTTGTTCCAGGAACTGCTCGAGCGTGAATTCGTCTTTGCGCAGCTTCTTTTCCATTTCCAAAGCTTTGGCAAGGTCGGTCGTGGACTGGATCTTTTCGATCAGAGACAGGATATCGCCCATGCCCAGGATACGGGATGCCATACGGTCGGGATGGAAAGGTTCCAAAGCGTCAAGCTTCTCACCCATACCGACAAATTTGACCGGGCGTCCGGTAACAGCTTTTACTGACAATACAGCACCGCCTCTGGCGTCGCCGTCGAGCTTGGTAACGATAAGTCCGTCTATGCCCAGCTCGCCGTTGAAGCTTTCGGCTACAGTGACTGCGTCCTGGCCTGTCATCGCATCGACAACCAGCAATATTTCATGCGGATTGACGGCAGCTTTGATATTGCGCAGTTCTTCCATCAGTTCTTCGTTGATATGTAAGCGGCCCGCGGTATCGATGATTACCGTGTCGCAAGCCAGTGAGAATGCTTTATCCATTGCCTTGCGCGCTATCTCGACCGGAGATACCTGATCGCCAAGAGCAAAGACAGGCAGTGAGAGCTGTTCGCCCAGAACCTGTAATTGTTTGATAGCCGCAGGACGGTAAACGTCGCCCGCTACAAGCAACGGCTTTTTGCCTTTTTTCCGCAGCAGGCTGCCAAGCTTGCCGGCGGTAGTAGTTTTACCAGCGCCCTGCAGACCTACCAGCATAATGACTGTAGGCGGTTTGTCCGCTACGGTGAGCTTACTTTGTGTGCCGCCCAAAAGCTGGGTCAGTTCGTCGTTGACGATCTTGATGATCTGCTGACCGGGAGTCAGGCTTTGCTGAACTGTTTCGCCCAGCGCGCGTTCTTTGATATTGGCAACAAAATCTTTAACGACTTTAAAGTTGACGTCGGCTTCAAGCAGAGCCATCCGCACTTCGCGCAGAGGCGCTTTAAGATCGTCTTCTGTTATTTTGCCGCTGCCGCGGAACATTTTTATCGCATTTTGCAGTCTTTCAGATAAATTTTCAAAAGCCATTTTTACCTACTTTCGCCGCTCAATTCGTCTAAAATGCGGCGTACTTGTTGAAGTTCTGCCGAGCCACCGCTTTGAGCAAGGTGGTCAGCCAGCAGCCGGCTCATTTCTTCCAGCAGCTTTTTATCGTGATCATCGCGGGCCAGCAGCGCCAGTTTGCTTTCATAGCGTTCCAGAGTATGCTCTACCCGTTTGATAAGGTCATGTATCGCTTGTCTTGATACTTCAAGTTCATCGGCTATCTCAGCCAGCGAAAGGTCGTCGCAGAAATACAGCTCCAGACATTTTTGCTGTTTTTCGGTGAGCAGGCAGCCGTAGGCATCGAACAAACGTCCTAACCGTACTCTTTGCTCCAAACTGTTTTCCTGCATTTCAATCACCAAAATCTTTACATATTTTATCCGACTTTGGTATTATATCGAAAATCGCAGAGGCTGTCAAGCATTTTTACTTGTCACCATCAAACAAGGCGTCGACAAATTTATCGGCTTCAAAGGGCCGGAAATCCATAATGCCTTCGCCGACACCGATCCACTTAACAGGCAAGCCAAGTTCTTCTTTGATAGCAATAACGACACCGCCTTTAGCCGTACCGTCGAGCTTGGTCAGCACAACACCGGTGACGTTGGCGGTTTCCATAAAGACTTTGGCCTGATTGATAGCGTTCTGCCCTGTCGTTGCATCCAGCACGAGAAAGGTTTCATGCGGAGCTTCTGGTATCTCGCGTTTGATGATGCGGTGTACTTTCTCCAACTCGTTCATCAGATTGGTTTTATTATGCAGCCGTCCGGCAGTGTCAATAAAAAGTACGTCGACATTGCGGGCAATAGCGGCTTTGACAGCGTCAAAAACCACGGCAGCCGGGTCAGCGCCTTCTTCGTGACGGATAACTTCGCAGCCGGCACGCTCGCCCCAAATCTGCAGCTGTTCGGCAGCGGCGGCACGGAAGGTATCGCCGGCAGCCAGCATGACTTTGTATTTGAACAGATGAAAATAGTTGGCCAGCTTGCCGATAGTAGTGGTTTTACCAACACCATTGACGCCCACGACAAGAATAACCGTAGGTTTGGCACCGATACGGGTACGCTGTCCTTCGTCCTGCAGCATTTCGGCAATATATTTTTTGAGGAACGGCATAACCTGCTCCGTCCCCTCGATTTCTTTCTTTTTAGCAGCCTGACGAACAGCATCGATAAGCTTTTCTGTGGTTTTGACACCAACATCACCGCTTAGAAGGATCATTTCCAGTTCTTCCAGAAAGTCTTCATCGACTTTGGCCGACATACCTACAAGTTCTTCGATGCGGTCAGTAAAGTTGCGGCGGGTCTTGCTGAGTCCGTCTTTCAGTCGTTCTAAAAATCCCATGTTCTCACTCCTTTTCGCTCAATTTGACAGATAGTAATTTAGAAACACCGGATTCTTCCATGGTAACGCCGTGCAGAACATGCGCGGCTTCCATAGTGCCTTTGCGGTGTGTGATAACAATAAACTGCGTGCTTTCGGCATAGGCTGCCAGGAATTTCGCAAAGCGGTCAACGTTAGCTTCGTCAAGCGCCGCATCTATTTCGTCAAGGATACAGAAGGGCGAAGGCTGATAGCTGAGCAGAGCGAACAGCAGGGCGATAACCGTCAGGGCCCGCTCGCCGCCTGATAGCAGGAAGAGGCTCTGCAGTTTTTTACCGGGAGGCTGCACTTCGATATCGATGCCGCTGCCTAAAACATCATTAGGGTCAGTAAGTTTTAAAGCAGCAGTACCGCCGCCGAATAAACGCACATAACAGTCGGAAAAATATTCGTTTATTTTTCCAAAGGCCTCTTTGAAGCGTTTGGCCATACCGGAGTTGATTTCGCTGATAACTGCTTCCAGATTGGCTTTGGCCTCTGAAAGATCGCTGTATTGACGCTGTAAAAATTCGTAGCGTTCGCTGACAGCTTCATATTGTTCGATTGCCGCAGGATTTACCGGGCCTAAGGTTTCAATTTCACGCTCCAGACGCAGTTCACGCCGACGTAAAGCCGCATCGCTTTCATCCAGCAGATCACCGCTGGCACGTGCTTCGTCCAGAGTAATACGGTATTCAGTCGCCAGCTGTTCCAGAGCATGGTCATAGTCGCTGTTTTGACGTACCATTTCCATCGCTGCCTGATTGCGCCTGGTTTCAGCAACAGTCAGTTCTTTTTTCAAAGAATCCAGCCTCTCGCCTGCCACTGCCTGCTTTTCAGTAATGGCAATACGTTTGGCCCCGAATTCATCTTTACCGCCGACAACGGTCTGTAATTCGGCCAGTAATGCGGTACTGCTGGCAGCCAGCTGTTCAGTGCTGGTTTTGCTGGCCGTTATCACGTCAAGCAAATGCTTTTGCTCGTCTTCATTAGCAGCGAGTTCCTGCTGCATACGCCCCATATCGGCATCAAGCTGCTGCATCCGCTCGGCCATCATCGTAGTCCGTGCGGCAGTCGATTCCAGTTCGACCCTGGCATCCTGCAGACGATTGCGGATAGATGCCAGCGCGCTGTGGTCTGCGGCCGTTTGTTTCTGCAGATCATCCAGCAGCTGTTTGCCCTGTGCGTCTTCGGCTTCCAGAGCCGTTAGCTGCGGGCGCAGGTCGGTAAGCTGCTGGCGAGCTGCCATATATTCCTGAGAAACCTGATTACGGTCATCCAGCAGAAGCTCCAGCCGTTCCGCAGCCTGACGCTGCTCTGCGCTTAAACGCTCCAGAGCTACGCCCAGTTCAGCTTTGCGGATTTCCTTCTGCTGCAGGTCCTGGCGCAGTTCCACCAGTTTGTTGTTATAAACTTTTAAGGTGCCTTCGTGTTCTTCAAGCAGCTCCTGATATCCCAACAGCTCACGGCGCAAGACACCTGCCTTTTGTTCCTGTTCGTCGATCTCTTTGCCGCGCGACAGAAAGCCGGCTTCCTTCTGCTGCCTGCTGCCGCCGGTCAGCGAACCGCCGGCATTGACGACATCTCCCGCCAAAGTAACGACTCTGATACGAAAGCTGCTTTTTTTGGCGGCTGCCAAAGCGGCATCCATATTGTCCGCTACCAGCACCCGACCCAGCAAAAATTTAAAGATCGGCGCCAGTTTTATATCATAGCCGATCAGATCGGCAGCAAATCCCCGAATACCCGGCAGTTTTGCCAGTGCCTCTTCTTCACTGCGGCGTTCATAATATTTGATAGTATCAAGCGGCAGGAAGGTCGCCCGGCCGGCCTGACGCTGTTTAAGATAGGCGATGGCCTTTTTGGCGGCTTCCGAACTGCCCATAACAAGGTTCTGCGCCGCTCCTCCTAATGCAGTTTCTATTGCAACTACATATTCAGGCTGCACTTCGATCAGTTCGGCGGCAACACCGATAACGTCACTGCGCCAGGGTTCCTGCGACTGCAGCACTGTTTTGATCCCATAGCCAAAGCCTTCATAGCTTTTCTGCATATTCTGCAGCAGGTTCAAACGGCTTTCCAGCGCTGTGATCCTGTTTTGACAGTCTTTATGCTGCGACAGAACTTTATTCAGCGCTTCGGTCTCTTCGGCAGCTTTAGCACTCACTTCCCTGCCATCGCGTTTAATAAGCTCCAAAGAGTTTTCTACATTGCTCTGCTCATCGTTCATATTACGGTAACGGCTCTGCAGTTCTTCGCCTGCGGTTTCTGCTTCGGCGATGCTCTTTTTAAGGGCGTCACGCTTACGCATCCGCTGTTCCTGCTCCTGCTCCAGTCCACGGATCTCATTCCGCAGATTGACCATTGTACGCATATTATCGAAAGCAGCTGTTTTCATATCTTCCATTGCCGCTTCAGCTTCGCTGATACGTGTTTCTTTTTCTGCCTGTTCTCCGGTCAGCCTGCTTACCAAAAGCTGTGCGGCAGCCTGCTGCGCTTCTAAACGGTCATAATCCACGACCATCGTTTTGAGCTGAGTATCCAAAGCTGCGATCTGTTCCTGCAGCTTTTTGCCCTGCTCTTCCAAACGCAGTCCTGATTTTTCGCTTTGCCGAACACGCTCTGCCAACACAGCTTCCTGACCACGCAGTTTTTCCAGAGCTGTTTCTTTTTCTTTGATATCGTCCTGAATACGGTTATAGGCTTCACTGAGCTTATCCAGCTCCATTTGTAAGGCACTGCATTCAGCTTCCTGTGTGCTGACGGCAGTAGCGCGTTCCAGTACTTTATTTTCAAGTTCGGCATCCTGTGTGTTCAGCTTCTGCCGAATATTTTCAATATTTTCTATCTTGTGCACAAATTGGGTCAGTTTGCAGGCACGCAGTTCTTTATCCAGCAGATTGAATTTGCGTGTTTGTTCTGCAGCAAGACGCAGAGGCTCGACCTGACCTTCGACTTCGGCTTTGATGTCGTTGATGCGGGTCAGGTTGGCAGCGGTATCGTCCAGACGCCGCATAGCTTCTTTTTTACGCATCCTGAACTTGGCAATACCAGCGGCTTCTTCAAACAAAGCGCGGCGTTCTTCAGGACGGCTGTTCAGTATTTCATCGATCTTATTCTGACCGATAATGGACATAGAACCACGTCCCAGACCAGTATCTGCCAAAAGGTCAAGAATGTCTTTTAAACGGCAGTTCTTTTTATTGATGGAGTATTCGCTGTCACCGCTGCGAAAAACGCGGCGGGTAATGCTTACTTCATCAAAATCAAGGCTGAGGCGATGGTCGCTGTTGTCAAAAACCAGCGTCACTTCGGCAACACCCAAAGGCCTGCGCTTGCCGCTGCCGGAAAAAATAACATCTTCCATTTTGCTGCCGCGCAGATATTTGGCGCTTTGCTCGCCCAGTACCCAGCGGATCGCATCAGAAATGTTGCTCTTGCCGCTGCCGTTGGGTCCAACGATTGCCGTAATGCCCGAACCGAAGCTTAATTCAATTTTATCTGCAAAGGATTTGAATCCATAAGTCGAAAATGACTTTAAATGCACAAAATCACCCAATCTGCAATATTCTATCAGTATATTTTACCATAGATGAAGGTTTCATACAATTATATGACTCAACGCACTTTTTTAATCAAATGCTGCCGTTATGCTTGAGAAGCAAAAAGTATTTTTTGAAACACTTTTGCTGTATTTCAGGCCGTTTTGTAAAATATTTTTACATTTTTTATCCTGATGCTAAAAATAACGATTTAATTATGATATAATATGAACACTTGGCAAGACAGCAGAAATGCTGCCAAGTGCCAGAATAACCCCGGGTACTGGCGCCCGGACAAAATTTATCAGCAGTGAGGGGATTTTACATGAAACTTTCAGCACGTATCCAAAGTTTGACTTCTTCACCTATCAGAAAGCTGTCGCCGTATGCAGATGCAGCTAAAGCGAAGGGTAAAAAAATCTACCATCTGAATATCGGACAGCCCGATATCAAAACTCCTGACCAGTTTATGGAAAGCATCCGCACTTATGACGAGCAGGTAATTGCTTATGGCAATTCCAAAGGCGAAGGTTTTCTGATCGAAGCGATACGCAAATACTATGCCGAAAAAGGTATGGATTTTGCTGCCGATGATATTTTTATTACCAACGGCGGCAGCGAAGCTTTGATTTTTGCTGTCATGGCCTTATGTGATCCAGGAGACGAGATCATGGTATTCGAGCCGTTTTATGCTAACTATACTACTTTTGCCAGAGAGTTCGGCGCTAAAATCAACGCTGTACAGACAAATGTGACTGACGGTTACCATCTGCCTGACGCTGCTGCTATCGAAGCGCAGATCACGCCCAGAACAAAAGCTGTTTTACTGACTAATCCCGGTAATCCGACCGGTGTTGTTTATACACAGGAAGAAATGGATATGATTTCAGCAATCGTCCGCAAATATGACCTGGCTTTGATCGCTGACGAGGTATACCGTGAATTTGTTTATGACGGCGCTTACCGAAGCTTTGGCACAATGCCCGAGCTTGCCGACAACCTGATCATCATTGATTCGGTTTCTAAACGCTACAGTGCCTGCGGCGCCCGTATCGGCTGCATAATCAGCAAAAACAAAGAGCTTGCCAAGCAGATTATCAAATGCTGCCAGAGCCGTCTGTGCAGCCCGATTCTGGAACAGGTCGGCGCAGCCGCTTTATATACTACTCCCGTCAGCTATCTGGAGGAAGTGAATCAAGAGTACAAAAAACGCCGCGATACGATCGTTGCCGCTCTTAAAGAGCTGCCTGGCGTAGTTGCTTCCGATCCGAAGGGAGCCTTTTATATTATGGTGCAGCTGCCCGTAGACGATGCTGAAAAGTTTGCTATCTGGACTTTGGAAAATTTTGCTATTGATAACGAAACTGTTATGTTCGCTCCCGGCAACGGTTTCTACAGCGACCCTGAGTTGGGGGTTAATGAGGCTAGGCTGGCCTATGTTCTCAATTGTGATGATTTGAAAAAGGCAATTTATATCCTTGGTGAAGCACTGAAGGCATATCCAGGAAAAACTAACTGATAACTAAAGTAAAAGCCTTGAATACAAAAAGTATTCAAGGCTTTTTTATTTTTTAACGGCCGGTATTGATAACCTGCCACGCTTCCAAAAGCTTAGTCAGGCTCCAGCGGGCATTGGCCGGGCTGGTAGAAGGCAGGAAATGCACAGTAATCCTCTGCAGATCGAGCTGTCTGGTATATTTTTTAAAGGTGGCGGCAGCTTTGCCTCCATTACAGCAGATAGTATGTATCTGCGGATGATTCTGCAAAAATCCGGCCAGATCGTTAGGCTGCTCGCAGGTAATATCCGAATCAAGACTGCCTTCACGTTCGCAGTAACCCAGTACGTCCCAAAGAGCTATACGGTTATCTAAAAGCATCTGCTTTTTATCCGCATAATCAAAAGGAACCTCAGCATAGCCTAAAAGCATCGTCACCAACGGCCAAAAACGATTCTGCGGATGTCCGTAATACTGCTGCATCTGCAAGGAACGAACACCGGGCATGGAACCGAGAATGAGCAGCCTGCTGTCTGTGTCAGCGACCGGGTCAAAGCTCTGACATTCACTCATCGTCCAACCTCCAGCTTATCATAATACGTTCTGCATCAGGCCTGGCCTTGATATTTACAGGAACCGGTCCTGCAAGCTGCTGCCAGCGCCGCAGATTATTGTTTTTCAGCCCGCGCAGCTTTGATTCCAGCTTGCTCGGGCAGGTTATTACTATGTTTCCCGCGCCTTGGCAAAACAGCCTCTGCAGCTGCGGAGTCAGTTCGGCATAGAGCAAAAAGCTTTGCACAAGTTCACCAAAAGATGGGTGGAACGGTCCAGCAACAATATTACCTTCACTGCACAACTCTTCATCGGCCTGCAAGCCAACACGAATGACTTTGATCCCCGCCAGGGTTAATTTGCTGTATACATAAGCACTTTGCTCAACTGCTGCTTCCAGTGTCAGAGGCTCAAATTCACCACGTTCGTAAATATGCTCAAGCGGCGTGCCTTTTATTACCAGCAAGGGATAAATACGGGCAAAAGAAGGATCGAGCCTGAGCACCTGCTCAACCGTAGCTTTGACGCTGTCAAAGCTTTGACCAGGCATACCTACCATTAACTGCAGACCGATCTCAAAGCCATACTGTTTCAGCAAAGAAACAGCCTTATAAACATCGGTAGCCTGATGCCCCCGCTCTGCCGCTGCCAGAACATTATCGTCCAGCGACTGCACACCCAGTTCTACCGTTTTTACGCCGTGTGCCTGCAGCAGCTCTAACCGGGCGGCATCAATATAATCTGGTCGGGTAGATAAGCGAACACTGCCAATAACACCTTCTGCCAAAAGTTTATCTACAGGTCGGAAAAGTTCTGTCTGCAAGTCGGCCGGCAAACCTGTAAACGAGCCGCCGTAAAAAGCCGCTTCGTTGGAAGGGCCCGGTTTGATCCATTGCAGATAGCGTTCGAGCTGCTGCTCTACGTCTCTCGACGACGCAGTCTGCTGACCGCTGATAGTTTTTTGATTACAGAACACGCACTGGTGCGGACAGCCCGCATGCGGTATAAACACAGGTATGATTGCCACTGCCCTGCCTCCTTGCATTAAACGTTTATTATAATGCGGCTTATTAGTGCGCCTGCATTTTTATCAACATGCTTGATAATTGCATTATACCCGTATCACCGCTCCCGGTCAATGCCAGCCATCCGCCCTGGTGTCATTCACAAAATTTTACTTGCCTTTTTTAGAAAATGTTGTTATAATTCAATTAGTCCGATTTCGGACTTTATTAAAAAAGGAGGGCGCTTATGCATAAAGAGCTGCAACGGATACGCCACGGCTACTACGACCTTTGGTTCGGCACAAACGCCGTCTATGAACGCTGGGCCAAATCACACGGACTCAATAACAATTTACTACTGACCCTGTATTTGCTGAAGGAATTTCCAAATGACTGTACCCAGCATCTGATCTGCGAAAAACTGATGCTGCCCAAACAGACGGTCAACAGTATTCTGTCCGGATTGGAAGACAAAGGCTTCGTCGAAAAAATAATCAGCCCTACTGATAAACGCGTCAAGCTGTTGGTTTTTACCAGTCAGGGTGCTGCTTATGCCGACGGGCTTTTACAAAAAATGGATGATTTTGAAGAACGGGCGCTGCGTAATATGACTGACGCCCAGCGCAACGCACTGCTGGAAGGCGGCTTTGCCTGGATGAAGGCTTTACGTGACGCCATAGATGATTAGGAGGATATCATGGGATTTGTATATTTAGGTTTAGCTATTGTTTTGGAATTACTGGGCACAACATTTTTGAAATACACACTGGGCTTTACTAAGCTGTCACCTTCGCTGGTAGTAGTTGCAGCTTACACAGGCGCTTTTTATTTTCTGTCCCGTTCACTGCAGTTTATTGATTTGAACATTGCGTATGCAACCTGGGCAGGTATCGGTGTCGTTGCCGCAGCCATCATTTCAATGCTGGTCTTTCACGAAAGCATCAACGCCATCGGCGCCGTCGGTATGGCTTTGGTCGTCAGCGGCGTAGTTCTGCTGAACCTGTATGGACCTTCACACTGAGCTGAACAGCAGACAAAGAAAACCCTTGCCGGTAAACCGGCAAGGGTTTATTTTATTTAGGAAAGCCTGTCAAAGGCGCGCCCATTTTTTCAAGAGCGCTTTTAGCAGCCTGCTGTTCCGCTTCCTTTTTCGTCCTGCCTTCGCCTGAACCGATATGTTTACCGTTAACGGAAACAATGGTGGCAAAATGTTTGTTGTGTTCAGGACCTTTGGAACCGATCAGCTCGTAGACGATATCAACATCGCCATCCTGCTGCGCAACTTCCTGCAGCCTTGTTTTAAAATCACTGCAAATGCCGTGCGTACAGATAAAATCCAGCTCGGCTTTCATTAACCCTAGTAAAAATACACGGGCTGCTTCCATACCCTGGTCTAAATAATAAGCCCCAAGTACAGATTCAAAAGCGTCGGCCAGGATAGAAGCGCGTTCGCGTCCTCCTGACAAACCTTCTCCCTTTCCTAAAAGCAGGTAATCACCAAGATTTATTTTACGGGCATATTCAGCCAGAGATGCTTCGCAGACGATATGGGCCCTGAGCTTGGTAAGTTCTCCTTCGTTAAGGTTGGGGAAAGTGCAGTACATATATGTACTGACGATAACGCTGAGCACGGAGTCGCCTAAAAATTCTACGCGTTCGTTATGTTCCGGACGCGGTAATTCTTTAGATTCGTGAGCGTATGATGTATGCGTCAGAGCGCTGTTTAGAAGTTCCAGCTTGTGCATTTCGATGCCAAGGCTTTGACAGAACTTCAGCAGCTGCTCTTTGCGCGTGTCTTGCATTTAAATCACTCTATTCTCAATTAAGCTTGATATTTTTTGAAGAGAATGGTGGCATTATGGCCGCCAAAGCCGAAGTTATTGGACAGAGCCGCTCTTACTTCTGCTTTACGGGCTACGTTAGGAACATAGTCGAGGTCCAGACCTTCTTCTAAATCAGGGTCTTCATAGTTGATCGTCGGAGGGATAATACCATTCTCAATGGTCATGACGGTAGCAATTGCTTCTACGCCGCCTGCAGCGCCCAGCAAATGTCCTGTCATGGATTTGTTGGAGCTGATAGTCATTTTATAAGCATGATCGCCAAAAACCTTTTTGGCAGCTAAAGTCTCATTCAAATCATTACGATGGGTAGAAGTACCATGAGCGTTGATGTAATCAACGTCTTCCGGTTTCATACCAGCATCGTCGATAGCCTGCTGCATGCACAGGGCAGGCATTTCACCGCTCGGATCAGGAGCAGTGATGTGATAAGCGTCGGCATTCATGCCAAAGCCTACTACTTCAGCATAGATATGAGCTCCACGTGCCAAAGCATGTTCCAGCTCTTCCATAACTACTACGCCGGCACCTTCACCCATAACAAAACCGTCGCGTTTTTTATCGAACGGACAGGAGGCCTTTTCAGGATGTTCGTTGTTGGTGGAAAGAGCTTTCATGTTACCGAAGCCTGCTATAGCAACAGGAGAAACAGCAGCTTCTGTGCCGCCTGCGATCATAATATCGGCATCGCCATATTGAATAGTGCGCAGAGCGTCGCCGATACAGTTAGTGCCGGTAGCACAAGCTGTGATGATAGCGGTATTAGGGCCTTTAAAGCCTAAAGCAATAGAAATCTGGCCGGCAGGCATATTCGGGATCTCCATCGGAATGAAGAACGGACTGATTTTGCCTGGACCTTTTTCGCCATATTTTAAAGACTGCTCGAGGAAGGTATGGATGCCGCCAATGCCGCTGCCAACGCAAACGCCGGCACGAACGGGATCAATTTTTTCCAGATCGAGTTCAGCATCTTCCACTGCCAGTTTAGCAGCCGCTACAGCAAACTGGGTCACACGATCCATACGTTTGCCTTCTTTTTTATCGCCATAGTTAGCGAAATCAAAATCTTTAACTTCGCCTGCAATTTTAGTGGTGAAGCCAGGATCAGAAGCATCAAACTGGGTAATGAGACCGATACCGGATTTACCAGCGATCAGATTGCCCCAAAATTCATCTTTGCCGATGCCGATTGGAGTAATCGGGCCAACACCGGTAATAACGACTCGTCTTTTCAAAATAAATCACCTCAAATTAAATTTTTGCTATTTCTTCTTTCAGTCTTCTGAAAATTTCTTTCACGGGTAAAATTTCTTTGATCTTCCACATATTGGCACCTGTAAAAACAAGGCCGGTTTCAACATCGCCCTGCTGAGCTCTGGTGAGCGCGCGGATGATGCAGAAGCTGCGGGAGCATTGTTTAAGGCAGTTATCACAGGTGCGGGGACGCGGCTGCGTACCTTCCAGAACCTGTTTGGCAAAAGGATTAAGGATCGCCCTGCCTTTATAGCCAACGGGACTGTCGATCTGTACAACGTCCTCTTTGGTCATTTTGAGATATAATTCTTTCAGCGCCGGAGCACCGTTGGATTCTTCGCTGGCGGCAAAACGACTGCCCATCTGCACACCGCTTGCCCCTAATTTAAGAAGCTCCGCTACAGCTGCACCGTCAGTAGCTCCGCCAGCGGCGATAACCGGAATATTGACCGCCTTGACAATGTCAGGCAGAATATCTTTGATGGACTGTTGAGTCCCAAGATGTCCTCCCGCCTCTGTTCCTTCCACTACAATAGCGGCTGCACCGAGCTTTTCAGATATTTTAGCTAGTTTGACAGAGGAAACGATGGGCACTACGGCTACGTTATGTTCACGCCCCACGGCGAAAATATCTCTTGAAAAACCGGCACCGGCAACGATCAGGTCAATTTTTTCTTCGGCAGCAGTGGTAATTAGCCCAAGAAATTCGCGGGCCGCAACCATGGCATTGATGCCGATGATGCCTTTCCCGCCGGTAAGCTTTCTGGCCAGCCGGATCTCTTTACGCAGCTCGTCAAACGCCATGCCGGACGCTGCGATGAGTCCTATTCCGCCTTCCTGCGCAACGGCTGCCGCCAAACGCGCGGTAGACAGTCTGATAGCCATTCCGCCTTGTATGATCGGTACTTCGGCTGTCAAATCACCTATTTTAAGTACTGGTAGTTTCAACAAATATCCCCCATTTCAGGACTACTGCAACTGTCAGGGAAAGCTCCTAAGAGCTTTCCCTTGAGCTGCTAAAAGATTATTTTTCTTCATCCAACATTTTGACTGCATCAGCCACGGTGCGGATTTTTTCAGCTTTTTCGTCAGGGATTTCAACTTCAAATTCCTCTTCGAAAGCCATGATTAATTCAACGATGTCGAGGGAGTCAGCGCCCAGATCATCGATGAAGGATGATTCCATCTTTACTTCATCAGCGTCAACGCTCAATTGCTCGACAGTAATGTCTCTTACTTTTTCGAAAGTGCTCATTTACGATTCACCTCCTTCCAAAGGTCTTTTTTTAAGAATTGCATAATTACATTACCATACCACCGTCAACATGTAAAGTCTGACCGGTTATGTAAGCAGCATCGTCACTTACAAGGAACAATACTGCCTTGGCAATATCTTCAGGTTCGCCAAGACGCGCCAGCGGGATACCGGCTTCCATATCGGCTACTACTTTTTCTGGTAAAACGCTGGTCATATCAGTTTTGATAAAACCAGGTGCAACACCGTTAACAGTGATGCCACGGGCTGCAACTTCTTTAGCTACAGATTTGGTGAAACCGATGCAGCCTGCTTTTGCTGCAGCATAGTTGGCCTGACCGGCATTGCCCATTACACCTACGACAGAGGTGATGTTGACGATACGGCCCGCTCTTTGTTTCATCATGTATTTGACAGCTGCTTTAGTACAGTTGAAAACACCTTTGAGGTTAGTGTTCAGCACTGCGTCCCAATCTTCTTCCTTCATACGCATCAGTAGATTGTCACGAGTGATGCCTGCATTATTGACTAAAATATCGATACGGCCGAATTCTTTGATAACGGCATCGATCATTTCAGTGCAGACTTCAAACTGAGCAACGTCACCCTGGAGCAGCAGAACTTTGCGTCCCATAGCTTCGATTTCAGCAGCCACTGCTTCAGCAGCAGCTTTGTTACCGGCATAATTGACAGCGACATCAGCTCCTGCAGCAGCCAGCGCCACTGCGATAGCTTTACCGATACCGCGGGAAGCACCTGTAACCAGTGCGATTTTACCTTCTAACTGCATTTTAACGAACCTCCTTAAAATAAGCAAGTGTTTTTTCAAGGCTTGCTTCATCTTCGACGTTCAAAGCAGCCATACCCTTGGCAATTTTTTTAGTAAAACCGGACAGGACCTTGCCTGGGCCGACTTCGACAAAAGTATCGACGCCGCCTGCGATCATATGGTTGACAGAGGTTTCCCAAAGTACAGGCATAGCAGCCTGACGGATCAGAGATTCTTTGATTCCTTCTCCTTTGGTAACTTCAGTTGCAGTTACATTAGCGACGACAGGAATCTTAGCGTCGTGGAAGGTAATAGTTTCAAAAACTTCAGCCAGACGTTTGGAAGCCGGCTGCATAAGAGTGCTGTGGAAAGGTGCGCTTACGGGAAGAAGAACAGCGCGTTTGGCGCCGGCTTCTTTCAACGCCGCCAAAGCTTTATCCACTGCGCCTACAGAACCTGCAATAACGACCTGGCCAGGGCAGTTGAAGTTTACTGCCTGTACAGCTTCACCGCATTCAGCTTCAACAGTACGGCAGATATCAATGATTTTATCGCTTTCAAGACCTAAGACAGCGGCCATGCTGCCTTCGCCAACAGGAACAGCTTCCTGCATGAACTGGCCACGTTTACGAACGATACGGACAGCATCAGCAAAGTCCAAAGCACCTGCCAAAACCAAAGCAGAATATTCACCCAGGCTATGGCCAGCAGCAACTTCGCAGCTCAGTCCGTTTTCTTTCAGCACCTCAGCACAGGCTACGCTGGCAGTCAGGATAGCCGGTTGAGTATTAAAGGTCAGACGCAGCTGATCTTCCGGACCATTAAAACACATATCGCTGATGGAGAAACCCAAAGCTTCGTCAGCAGCTTCAAAAACCTTGCGAGCGCAAGTATAGTTATCATAAAGATCTTTACACATACCTACAGTTTGGGAACCTTGTCCCGGGAATACAAATGCAATTTTGCTCATTGGGAAAACCTCTCTTTCGTCTTTTGCTCAATTGTTCTTGCAGGTTTATTTACTCCATTTAAGCACAATGGAAGACCATGTGAGGCCAGCACCGAAACCAACCAACAGTACTGTACCGCCTTTTTTAAGTACGCCCTGCTCCTGCGCCTCGCACAGGGCAATGGGAATGGAAGCAGCGGAAGTATTGCCGTATTTATCGACATTTACCCAAACTTTTTCCATTGGCATTTTCAAACGTTTAGCAGCACTGTTAATAATGCGGATATTAGCCTGATGCGGAACCAGAAGATCGACATCAGCCGGTTCAAGACCTGCTTTAGCTAAAGCTCGTTTAGCCGTTTTGCCCATGATCTGGATTGCAAATTTAAATACTTCATTGCCGTTCATATGGATAAAATGCTCCCTTGCATCTACTGTTTCGTGAGAAGCCGGTCTGCGGCTGCCTCCAGCCGGCTGGAACAGATATTTGCCGCCGCTGCCGTCGCTGCCGAGATCGATACCCAAAACACCAAGACCATCCTCGACTTCACCAATGACCGCCGCTCCTGCACCGTCACCAAAAAGAACGCAGGTATTGCGGTCTTCCCAGTTCATAATGCGGCTTAAAGTTTCAGCACCGATGATGAGCGCTTTTTTGTACAAACCGGATTTTACCATCTGGCTTGCTACGCCCAGACTGTAAACAAAGCCGGAGCAGCCTGCGGACAGATCGAATGCGGCTGCGTTTTTAGCGCCGATACGGTCCTGTACCAGACAAGCGGTAGAGGGAAAAGCATGGTCAGCAGAAGCAGTTGCCACGATGACCAGTTCGATTTCTTCAGGGCTTACGCCTGCGTCAGCCAAAGCACGTTCTGCCGCAATAACGGACATATCGGATGTAGCTTCGCCTTCAGCGGCAATATGCCTGTTTTTAATGCCTGTACGTTCAACGATCCACTCATCGCTGGTTTCTACTATTTTTTCAAGATCATGGTTGGTCAGCACCTTTTCAGGCACATAGCAACCCAGACCTAAAATACCAACTGCTTTTTCCATTTATATTTCCTCGTTTCCTTTTCTTGATTTCACGATATTGCCGGCAATATGTTCAACTACATCACGCTCAGCAAAATCTATAGCCACGCCGATTGCATTTTTGATAGCCTTTGCTTTACTGCTGCCATGGCAGATAATAAAAGGTGCCTTGACACCCAAAAGCAGCGCACCGCCGTATTCAGCCGGATCAAGCCGCTTGGCAAGCCCCTTCATAGCCGGTTTGATCAAAAGTCCGCCCAGCTTGGCCAGAAAACCGCCATTCAAAATAGCTTCTTTCATTAACTTCATTATAGCACTTGCAAGACCTTCTGCAAACTTCAGGACTACATTGCCGACAAACCCGTCGCAGACGACTACGTCAACAGTGCCTTTGTTAATGTCACGGCCTTCTACATTACCGACAAAGTTGATATGTTCTTCAGCCTTGAGCAGAGGATAAGTAGCAAGAGCCTGCTCGTTACCTTTTGTTTCTTCTTCACCGATATTCAAAAGCCCGACGCGCGGATTTTTTATTTTCAGCATCAACTCAGCATAAACGCTGCCCATGATAGCACTTTGCACCATATGTTCGGGTTTGGCGTCGACTTTAGCACCGCTGTCTAAAACTACTGTCGTCCCGGTAAGACTTGGGATAGGAGTCGCGATAGCCGGACGTTCGATGCCCCTGATGCGTCCCAGTCCAAACAATGCTGCGGCTACTGCCGCCCCTGTGCTTCCGGACGATACCAGCGCATCACACTCTTTATCACGCAGCAGCTTCGTAGCAACGACGATAGACGCATCTTTTTTAGTTTTTACTGCTATACCTGGATGTTCATCCATATTAATAACTTCTCTGGAATGATGTACTGTGATTTTTCGTTCATCAGCAGCATTATATTCCTCCAGCAGTTTTTTTATAATTTCGGAGTCGCCTACGAGAACGACTTCACAGTCATACGCTCTGACAGCCTGGACAGCTCCCAAAACCAGTTCTTGAGGTCCATAGTCAGTTCCCATCACATCAACCGCAATTTTCACTATTTCTCGATCCTTTCGTTGGGCAGTGATACAATAATGAATTTAGCACGAAACACTTCTTCGTTATTGTTGCGAACTTTGACCCAGATAACATATTTATCATGCTCACGGCGGATCACCTCCGCCTTAGCGACTAAGGTTGCACCGGCATAGACCGGTACTTTATACTTAACATTACCCACCCCTGTCAAGGCCGCATCTGCATCGACTACAGCCAGAGCCAGGGTATTGGCCATCGCAAACATATAGTAACCGCGTGCGACGCCTGTTTTTTCCAGCACCATTTCCGGCGTTATTTTCAGCATCGAAATACCGATCTTATTCAATTCCAGATCAATAAGATCGCCGACAATATCTTTTTTGTCGATGGCTTTCAATTTTGTCTGCGCATTTTCGGCCATCTGACGTGTACGTTCACGTACTTCCGGAATATTCATTCGCAGGCGATCCAAACGGATTGTCTGGATACTGACTTCAAGTGCTTTAGCAAGCTGCTCGTCTGTCAAAAATGGATTGCGTTCCAACATCTTGGACAGATTTTCCTGCCGTATTATTTTTTTGGAAGAATTCATTTTATCACCCGACTTTAGTACCAACTATTAATATCTAGAGGTATTATAAAAGCTCACAATAAAAAAAGCAAGTAAAAATTTTAATTCCATGCTTAATTTTCCTAATAATTCACAAGTTAGTCACAATCAAATGCCCGACGGTTTTCAAACAGCTTTTTTACTCTGCCTGTATCACTTTAGTACCAGCCAATAAAAAGCAAAAATCCCCGTACCGTTAAGGTACGGGGATTTAAAGCTGCAAGATTATTGTTCTTTAACGATAACTTGTTTGCCGTTGTAATAACCACATTCGGGACAAACGCGATGCGGCATTTTCATCTCATGACATTGCGGACATTCGACTAAGCCAGGAACTGTAAGTTTCCAGTTCGCGCGACGGGAATCGCGGCGAGCTTTGGACATTTTTCTCTTTGGTACTGCCATCTTTGATACACCTCCTCAAGCTAATGAATGTGAATTTAATTTTTGATGAATTGCTTTAATGCCGCCAACCTGGGATCGACTGTGGTAGTATCACAGCCGCAGTCGCCTTTATTTCTATCGGCGCCGCAGACCGGACACAAGCCCTGACAATCGATCCTGCACAAAGCTTGAAGGGGCTCTGCCAGCAGGAGACTTTCACGAATCGGTTCCGTCAGATCGACGATATCAGATTCATAAATAAAAGCATCATTTTCGATATTCTCAGCACTTGCCGGATAGAATTTTTCCAATACTTCAGCCGTACTCTTACCTGTAAAGGCTTTAAGGCAGCGTCCGCAGGTCCTGTTGACCATGGCTTCAACCATAGCTTCCAAAAGCAAAACATCACCGACATTGGATATCGTGCCTTTTACGGTCACCGTTCCTGTCAGCGGAAGATCCGCTTCGGTAATGTTCAATTCTGCTGGTTTCAGTTCATAGGAAAAGTCTTTTTTACCGACCAGTCTTTTCTTGATTTCTGCGACATTTATCTTTATCATATTTCACCAATCGTATCAATTATAGCTATGCTCTAAATCTTTGTCAAGAAAAAAGCGTAACTTTTATTATAATTTAATGATGCGGCGGCAGATATTCAGTGTATCACGGGCAATGACCAGTTCTTCATTCGTGGGAATCACAAAGATCTTGACCCGCGCCCTTTTGATACTGATTTCCATCTGTTTACCGCGCAGCTTGTTAAGTTCCGGATCAATACGCGTACCAAGATATTCCAGACCATTACAGATCTTATCACGCATAAACGGAGAGTTTTCACCCAGACCTGCTGTAAAGATGATGGCATCAACGCCACCCATGGCAGCAACATAGCCGCCAATATATTTTTTGACCTTATAAGCGAAAATGTCTATAGCAAGCTGACTGCGTTCATCACCGCGGTTAGCGGCACTTTCCAGATCACGGAAATCACTGGATAGCCCTGAGATACCTAAAATACCGCTGCGACGGTTCAGATAATCGTCGATCTGCTGTGCATTCATATTTTCTTTTTCCATCAAAAAAGGAATGATAGCAGGGTCGATCTCGCCGGAACGTGTACCCATGACAAGTCCTTCCAACGGTGTGTACCCCATGCTGGTATCGATGGATTTACCATATTTGATCGCAGCAATGCTGGCGCCATTACCCAAATGACAGGTAATAAAACGCAGGTCGCTCATATGCTCGCCCATCATTTCGGCCGCCTGCTGGGCTACATATTTATGGGAAGTTCCATGGAAGCCATAGCGGCGCAGTCCGTATTTGACATACATTTCGTAAGGCAGGCCATACAAATAGGCAACTTTTGGCATAGTCTGATGGAACGCCGTATCAAAAACAGCTACCTGAGGAGTATTATACATCAGGCGCATACAGGCTTTGATACCATACAGGTTCGGCGGATTGTGCAGCGGCGCAATCTCAGCGCAGGCCTCGATCCCGTTCAAAACATCATCGCTGATCAGTACCGAATCGGTAAAGCGTTCGCCGCCGTGCACTACACGGTGGCCAACAGCATCGATTTCATCCATACTGTCAATAACGCCATATTCTTCATTAGTCAGAGCATCCAGCGCCATCTGGATGCCAACGGAATGGTCAGGTATCTCGGCGCTGATATCTACTGTGTATTTGCCCGTAGGCGTGTGTTTGAGAACAGAACCTTCCATACCGATCCGTTCGATCAGACCTTTGGCCAGCACCTGCTCGCCGTTCATATTAAGAAGCTGATATTTAATTGAGGAGCTACCGCAGTTGACAACGAAAATAATCACAGTTTTCCTCCATTTGTGCAAAATTTAGCTTGCGCTCATAGCACGTTTTATTATATCATATAGTATACACTATTTAAATGATAATCGCTAGTATAAACATTATAAATGAGGGAGAATATGAATGAGCAAAGCAATAGGAATCGTAGCAGAATATAATCCTTTCCACAACGGCCACGCCCATCATCTGCGCGAAGCAAAGCGGATAGCCGGCAACAGGCCTGTCATTGCCGCTATGAGCGGCAGCCTTGTACAGCGCGGCTTGCCTGCCCTGACTGACAAATGGACCCGTGCCAGAATGGCCGTTTTAGGCGGCGTTGACCTTGTTTTAGAGCTGCCGACAGTTTTCACCTGCCGCAGTGCGGAATTTTTTGCTGCAGGAGCTGTAAAATTACTGGCTGCTACCGGGATGGTATCACATCTTGCTTTTGGTGCGGAAGCAGCCAATTCGCAGCAGCTGATGCTCACCGCAGAATTTTTGAACGAGCCTGTTTTTCAGGACGCACTGCATCATTATCTGGATGAAGGGCACAGTTATGCCAAGTCTTTAGAGCTTACGCTGGCGGAAGACCCTTCCATGCTGACGATTGCTGAACATCCTAACAATATCCTGGCTTTAGAATATTGCCGCCAGCTTCTGCACGGCGGTTACGAGATCGAACCTGTCGTCGTTAAACGCCGCGGCAGCGGCTATAAAGATAAAACCATCAACGGGCCTATTGCCGGCGCAACAGCCATTCGTGAGCATTATCGCGGCTATGGCATCGATGAAGCGCTGCTCAGCACAGTTCCGGCAACTACAGCCCAGCTGCTGCGTGAGGCAGATCTTCAGCACCGAATGGATATCAGTGATAAAATTCTGAACCATCTGCTTTTATACAAGCTGCGTTCTTTGACACCGGCCCAAATAGCCTCAGCCTGCCAATGCAGCGAAGGATTGGAAAACCGTCTGGCAGAAGCTGCTTCCTGCACTACATTCCAAGACGTAGTCAGCGCCACAGTTACCAAACGTTATCCCGCTTCACGTGTCAGAAGACTGCTGATGCAGCTTTTACTGCAGCAGTATCGCGCTATGTTCGATAATGCCAAAGACCCAGCTTACATCCGTGTTCTGGCCTTTAACGACCGCGGCCGCGAACTGTTGAAAGAAATGCAGGATTCTGCTCAGCTGCCTGTAATTATCAAACTGGGCCGCAACATCTTGGAAAAATACGGAGAGAAAGTCGAGCAGCAGCTTTCCGTTGATATTGCGGCAACTAATCTGCTGACACTTTTGCAAAAGAACCACCAACCACAATACAACAACGATTATACTGTCTCTCCGATCTATATTCAAAAATAATAAAGCAACAAAACAAAAAGCCTTCCGCTTAAGCGGAAGGCTTACTTTTTTTCAAAAGCTTATTCTTCGTCTTCTTCCTCTTCCATCGCCAGAAGTTCCATATCACGCTGAGGGCGTGAAGACATAACGCTTTCACGTTCAGCATTAACGGAAGCGCGGTTATCGTTTACAGCCTGTAAAGCGGACTGCAGACTACCGCTCAAATAGCCAAGCATATCATCGGCATATTGCAGCACATCGTGTTTTACACGCTCAACATAAGCATCAGCTTCGTCTTTCATTTCCTGCTGGTTACGCAAAGCAGTACTCTTTACATCTTCAGCAAAAGCTTCTGCCTGTTTGGAAATTTCCTCCTGACGCATTAGTCTTTCAGATTCGGATTTTGCCAATTCTAAAATACGGTCAGCTTCGGTTTTAGCCTGCAAAACAATATTGTCAGCTTCTTCATGAGCTTTGGTGACGATTGCTTTTTGTTCTTCAAGCAGTCTGGTAGCGCTTTTGACTTCTTTGGGAATCGCTTCCTTCAAATCATCCAGGATACCCGCCAAATCGCTCTCTTCGATAATGATCTTATCAGTAAGAGGTATACGGTTAGCCTCAGAAATAAGGTTATACATTTCATCAAAAATTCTGTCCAAAGTCGCACTTGTACTTCTATCAATCATCATCAAACTCAACCTCTTTCTAATATTATTCTTTGCTTATAACAAGGCTTTTGATCCGATCTTCCACACATTCAGGAACAAGACCATGGATACAACCGCCAAAGGTTGCCAATTCTCTTATTCCAGAGGAACTTAGGAAAGAGTAATTAGCATTAGTCATAATAAAGACTGTTTCTAAGTTATTGTCTATTTTTTTTATGAGCAGAGCGCGCTGAAATTCATATTCAAAATCAGAAAACGCACGTAAGCCCCTTACAATAAAAGGAGCTTTTTCCTGCCTGCAGAATTCATTTAAAAGACCGGAAAAACAGGTTACTCTGGCATTAGGGATATGTTTTGTCGCATCCCTGAGCATTTCTACCCTTTCCTCCATGGTGAACATTGCTTTATCTTTACCCGGATTATGAAAAACGCTGATAATGATCTCGTCAAACATTTGGCTCGCCCGTTCAAAAATATCGAGGTGGCCATTAGTAACCGGGTCAAAACTACCCGGACAGATCGCTCTACGCACTGTTTAACCTCCTAGAAGCTGCAACGCAGTCTGGTCATAAATTCAATTATCTTGTTCCTTATTCGACGTACGTTTCTGTATTCCTGCTATTTTTTTACAAATTTATTTTATTATTTTACAACATTTTATTATACTTTGGCAAATCTTATAAACGAAAGTAAAGTTTCACCATAGTGTTCCTGACGCACAAGCTCAAAGCACGCTGCCAGTACGCCTATTTCATCGTGCTTCGAATGTTCGATGATCAGATAGCCTCCGTCTTCAAGTACTTGAAAGTGTTCCATTTTCTGCAGAACTTTCTGAACCCAGCCTTTATTATAGGGAGGATCGCAGAATGCAAAATCAAATTTTAGTCCCTGATGATGCAGATGTTCGATAATATTTACCGCGCTGCCTTTGAGAACCTGAACATCAGCCTCCGCCCGGCATTTAACGATGTTGCTTTGTACCAGGCGCAGCGATTCCCGGCTTTCATCGACAAAAGTAACCGCAGCAGCGCCGCGGCTCCACGACTCCAACCCCAGATTACCTGTTCCGGCAAACATATCCAACACACGTGCGCCAATAATTTTAGTGCCAATAATATTAAATAGAGATTCTTTGACCCTGTCAGCCGTGGGACGTACGTCCATATTCTTTGGCACAGTCAATTTCAGCCCCCGTGCCTTTCCCGTAATTATCCGCATTCAAAAAACTCCGTATCTGTAATATAATAAATATAACAAGAACGGCAAAGGAGACAGCCTATGAACAAGAAAAAGTTTATTCTGCTCGCATTACTGCTGCTCTGCGCCTATTTTTATGAACTATTCGGCGGTATGCCTGCAACTGTCCCATTTGCGCCTCAGCCTGTAAAAGCCGATACTTCGCTGCTGCTGGCTCCGTTAGACAGCCGCCCTCCCTGCAGCGCTATGGTCAGAAAACTGGGAGCACTGGCTTCTATCAACGTGATTACACCGCCGCAAGAACTTCTTGACAATTATAACACACCTGCTGATAAAGAAAAACTGTTTGCCTGGCTGAAAAATGAAATGCCGCAGCATCCAGCCGCAATTTTATCAGCCGATCTTTTAGTACACGGCAGTCTGCTGGGCTCACGCGTACCTTTGGGAACAATTAACGATGAAGAAAAGTTTTTGACTTTCGTAAACAAACAGCATGCTCTCAATCCACAAATCGATATGGCGTTTTTTTCCGTCATTCCAAGATTGCTGGTCAGCGATCAGCTTATACCGGACAGCTGGTATCAATGGCATCTGATGCGTTATGCAACATTAAAGGATATGGCAGAAACATTCGGCGATCCTTACTTTACCAGGCAGCTGCTGGCGATCGATGCACGCATACCGGATGATATTAAAACGAAGTACAGCAGTCTGTATGCCGATAACGACAGTTTTAACAAAAAACTGGTCCAGCTGGCACGCGCAGACGGTCTGACTTTGGCTATAGGGCAGGACGACGCCCAGCCATTCGGGCTTCCTAATCGTAATGTTAATCATGCGCTGGCATATATGAAACATGCAGCTTTAGGTTCCAGCGGGCTTATTACAAGCGGAGCTGATGAAATATCAGTTTTACTGCTGACCAGATATTATAATAAACTGTATAATTACAAGCCGCGCATTTTTGTAGAATATTCCTCGCCTAAAGTCGCAGCTAAAATCATGCCCTATATGCCCTGTTCTGTTGACGCAAGCATCCGGGACAAAATAAATTTTATCGGCGGTCAGCTTACAGATGATGCTGCTGTCGCCGACTTTATTTTATTCGTACACTGCGGCGACGATGACAATCAGCCTAATAAAGCTATGCTGCAAAAACTTAAAACCCTGCTTATATCAGACCGCCACATTGCGCTGGTTGATCTTACGGCCAACTATACTGAAAACGAACTTTTAATACCTAAGCTTTTGGAGGCTAAAGTACCGCTCAGCAGGCTGGCAGCTTTTTCAGGCTGGAATACTTTAAGTAATTCACTGGGAACCGCGCTTAGTCAAGCAACATTATTTACCGGCCAGTTGCACCGATTACCGCAATCAGAACATCCGTCACTGTATGCCCAAAATCTGAACTTCACAGTTGAACGTTTACTTGATGATTATGCCTATCAGAAATTAATGCATGCACAGTTAACTACATTACTGAAACTGAAAGGCTATAAGCCAACTGATTTGGGAGACAACAAGTTTTTTGCAGAAACGCTTATTCGTGGCTTTTTACAGCGTCAAAAGATTCAGCTTCTATATGGAGACCTTGGCCGTACACCTTTTTATCGCAATAACGACAGCAATTATTATTTAACAGGTATCGACATCAATGTAAACCTGCCCTGGGCACGTATTTTCGAAATCAATCTTGATACAAACTGCAGCTTTGGAGAAAACCACAGGCAGTGAAACAGCTTGCCAACATTTAGTAAATAAATAAAAGCAGAATGTCGGCTTTTTTCTTTGACAAGAGCATGATATCATAATTGATAAACAAGAAGTCACCATTAATAGCTACAACAATATAGCTTAACTTTTGAAATAAAGAAGGGTTTATTTTATGATTTCTCTTTCAAGACTGATCATTTATGTTTTTATATTATGGTTTTGTTATATGGCGTATCTGGTAAAATTCAGATAGCTATTTGAAAAGAAACACTATGGGAAATTTTTTCACTGCTCCAGCAAAAATCACTTTAAATACTTCCTTTAAAACAAAATAAAAAAGCCGCAGATACGCTCTGCGGCTAACTTTTTAAGTGGTCGGGGCGGCGAGATTCGAACTCACGGCCTCTTGTACCCGAAACAAGCGCGCTACCAAACTGCGCCACGCCCCGACTTAAGTTACATCACTTACTGCAACGTGAATATTATATAAAATAACAAATAGTTTGTCAATGATATTTTTTATATTTTTAAAATAAAAAGCTTCCCTGCTGCCAGAGAAGCTTTTCAGACATCAGCCTTGTGTAACTACACGAATATTAGTAACGTTGAATGCTTCTGCGATAGCAGGCAGACATTCGCGTTCGATATTAGTACGGTGCAGCTCATTATCGGCGACCAGCATGATCCTCGGTCCGCTCAAATTGATATTATGCACATTACTGATCAAGCGTTTGAAACTGTCTTCTCCCAAGCTCTCTTTCAATTTGGCAAGGCCTTCCATCAGATACGGCTTTTCTTTAGCCATACGCTGTTCCAGCGGAGTAAACGGCACTGTAACTACACGCGCATCTTTAGCCAGTACAAAATTTTCCTCATGCTCGCCTGGTACTACTAAGTCATCTCTCATGGTTTTCCCTCCTTCACTGCCTAATTGTTACAGAATTATTATAAATTATTGACGATTTGCAGTCAAGCAGGCAGGATTATTATAACTTAAAGCGAATATATATAAAATATTTTGAATTTATGAATGGGAGTTGTTAATATGTCTTTTTTTGAAGAGTTTAAAAAATTTGCTATGCGCGGAAATGTTATCGATCTGGCAGTCGGCGTTGTTATCGGCGGCGCCTTCGGCAAAATAACATCGTCTTTAGTAGATAATATTATTATGCCCCCTTTGAGTCTCTTATTTGGCAAAGTGGATTTTTCCGGACTATTCATCAGCCTGAACGGACAGCATTACGATACTTTAAAGGCTGCTCAGGATGCACATGCCCCTATTTTAGCCTACGGTCTTTTTATAAATACTATCGTTAATTTCCTGATCATTGCTTTTGCTATTTTTGTACTGATCAAACAAATCAACAGGCTTACGCCTCCGCCGGCTCCGGCTCCAGAACCGCGTTTATGCCCCTTCTGCAAAACTGCAATCGCTGACGATGCGACCCGTTGCCCGCACTGTACTTCGCAATTATAAAAACAATTCATTTTTGTGCATCAAAGGCGCTTCTTTCAGGAAGCGTCTTTTCTTATTTGCGAAACCAGCCCATTCGTTGTATAATGTTTAGAAGATTTGCTTCTTCACTTTATCACGAGGAAGTTTCCAGTAATATTAGGAGGTTATTTCATGTCCGTTTATGACGTATTAAAGGAACGTGGTTTTTTAAAGCAACTCTCCCACGAAGATGAGATCAAAGAGCTGCTGGAAAAGGAAAAAATCACTTTTTATATTGGTTTCGACCCCACAGCCGACAGCCTGCATGTAGGTCATTTTATTGCTTTGATGGTTATGAGCCATATGCAGCGTGCCGGACATCGTCCAATCTGTCTTTTAGGAGGCGGGACCGGTATGGTTGGCGACCCCAGCGGCAAAGACGATATGCGTAAAATGCTGACTCCTGAATTTATCTCTCATAACATAGCCTGCTTTAAAAAACAGATGGCACGCTTTATCGATTTTTCTGAAGGCCAGGCTATTATGGTCAACAACGCCGACTGGCTGCTTGAACTGAATTATATCGAACTGCTGCGCGATGTCGGTGTACATTTCTCAGTAAACCGTATGCTGACAGCGGAATGCTTTAAAAAACGTTTGGAAAAAGGCCTGTCTTTCTTCGAATTCAACTATATGATCATGCAGTCTTATGACTTCCTGCAGCTGTTTAAAAAACACGGCTGTATCATGCAGCTCGGCGGTGATGACCAATGGTCCAATATGCTGGCCGGCGTTGAACTGATTCGCCGCAAAGAACAGAAACCAGCATACTGCATGACCTGTAAATTACTTACAACAAGCGATGGACGCAAAATGGGCAAAACAGAAAAAGGAGCCCTGTGGCTCGATCCAGAAAAGACTTCACCATATGATTTCTACCAATACTGGCGTAATATCGACGACAGCGACGTTGAAAACTGCCTGTCACTGCTTACCTTCCTGCCTATGGAAGAAGTACGCCGCTTAAGCTCCCTGCAGGATGCTGAAATCAACGAAGCAAAAAAAGTTCTGGCTTATGAGGTAACAAAGCTGGTACACGGAGAAGCTGAAGCTGAAAAAGCACAACAGGCTGCTGAAGCACTGTTTGGAGGAGGCGGCGCACTTACCGATGTCCCGACTATTGAAATCACTGCTGCTGATGCAGAAGGTAAAATAATTGATGTTTTGACCGCAGGTAAAATATTCAGCAGTAAACGTGAAGCCCGGCAAATGATCCAGCAAGGCGGACTTTATATTGGCGAAAATACAGTGTCCAATCCTGAGGCAAGCTTTGCGCCTTCAATGTTTGATGCAGAAAAAAGCCTGCTTATCCGTAAGGGTAAAAAGAAGTATTTCCGCCTCATCATCCAGTAATTTAAAGGCTGCCTGAGGGCAGCCTTTACTTAATAGTAGAATTATCAGAATTTTATATCTATTCACGATGGGAGACTTTTTATGAAACAGAACCTGACGTTTTGGGAAATCTTACCAGTAGGGTTGATGCTCTTTTCGTCCTTTTTCGGTGCCGGTAATCTAATCTTTCCACCGGCATTAGGCCAAGCCGCAGGCGACCATTTCTGGTCAGCTGCGATTGGCTTCTGCGTTACCGGCGTAGGTATGCCGCTTTTGGGTATTATTGCTATGGCACTAACTAAAAACGATAACCCCAATGCCCTGGCAGATCCTGTTCATCCGAACTTTGCCAAAATCATAGTTATGCTGGCAGTACTGACGATCGGCCCGTTGTTCGCGATTCCTCGTACAGGTGCGGTGTCTTATGACGTCGGTATCAGACCTTTTGTCCCTGAAGACTACTATACCGCAGGTTTGGCTATTTATTCGCTTTTCTTTTTCATCGTAACCTATGTCTTATCTATAAATCCATCTAAACTGGTAGACTGGCTTGGAAAAGTTTTAACGCCAATGCTGCTATTAAGTCTGGCTGTACTTATCATCAACGTTCTGCTTGCTCCAATGGGTCCTATGCAGCCGGCAACAGGCAGTTATATAAACCTTCCTTTTCTCAGCGGCTTTCAGGATGGTTATAACACAATGGATCTTCTGGCGACGCTTCTCTTCGGCGCAACCGTCATCAATGCCATTAAACTCAAGGGTATCACCGATGACCGTCTGCTGACAAAAATCTGTGTCTACTCCGGTTTGATCGCAGCATTTTTCCTAGCTCTTATTTATGTAGCATTGGCTTATACCGGCGCTACCAGCGTCAGCATTCTGGGAATTTCTCCTAACGGCGGTGTAGCTTTAGCTGATATCGCCAACTATTATCTTGATGCGGCCGGCAATGTTGTTTTATGTCTAATGATCTTTTTTGCCTGTCTGACCACAAGTATTGGCCTGACAGCTTCTGCAGCCTCTTATTTTACCAAAGTAACACACGAACAGGTTCAATACCAGAGGTTTGTAGTGGCAATCTGTGTTTTCAGCTTTGCTGTTTCCAACGTTGGTCTGACTAATATCATCTCTTTTTCGATACCTATTCTCTGCGCCCTTTATCCGATTATTATTGCTTTAGTTCTGCTGGGAGTAACCTCTAAGCTTTTCCATGGCGATAAGCGAGTTTATCGCTGCTGCCTGTTCTTTACAACTATTTTTGCCCTGCTGGATGGACTAAAGGCAGCAGGTATCAAACTTTCAGCCTTAGAAACCATACTTGGCAACACAATCCCCCTTTATGCCGACGGCTTCGGCTGGATCGTACCTTCAGTCTGTGGCGCTTTATTAGGATTGCTTTGGAAACTTCTGGTTCCAGCACAAACTAAATAATCCATTTTCAAATTTATGCGCAGTTTTTTTAACTGCGCATTTTTATTTCACAAATAAAACAGCATCTATCAAGCAGGAAAAGAGTTATAATAAAGAAAAGGAGTGTGATATTATGACACAGACGAACGGCTTTTTTACTACCTCAGACCAGGCGCATCTTTATTATGAAGTTCATGGTAAAGGTCAGCCACTTTTTCTTGTACATGGCTGGCAGTGTTCTTCCAGATTTTGGCAGCACAATATTCCAGAACTTTCCAAGCACTTTCAGGTAATAGTTATGGATAACCGCGGGCACGGCAAATCCTCCAAAGGTCTGCAGGGCCAAATCGTTGCCCGTTACGCACAGGATATCCGCGAACTTTCTGAATTTCTGGGTCTGAAAAATTTTATCCTCATGGGCTGGTCTTTAGGCGGACCTACAGTGCTTTCCTATTGGCAGCAATATAAAACCGACAGCAATCTGATCGGTCTGGGGCTGATAGATATGACGCCATTCCCTTTCAGTCCTGAAGAATGGAACAGTCAGGGTTTGCGCAACTACAATATGGAAGGGTTCAATGCACAGGTCAACCGATTGGTCAACGAACGGGAAGAATATTTTGAATTTTTTGCAAACGCAATTTTTAAAGACGGCAAACGACCAGCCGGCACAGACTGGGTAATTGAAGAATTCCGCAAGCTGCCGCCCTGGCTCTCAGCAGCCATCTACAGCGACTATATTGCAACAGATTTCACTAACGTTCTGCCAACAATAACTGTTCCCACGCTGGTCGTCAACGCCGACGGACCTGTTTTTGCCTGGGGAATCAAGCAGGGCACTTACCTGACGTCTCTAATCCCCAATGGTAAATTTGTAGCTTTTACAGAAAGCGGTCATATGCTCTTTTATGAAGAAGCAGAAAAATTCAATCAAACAGTCAGTGATTTTATCAAAGACTGTCTGCCCCAGAATGTTTAACTAAAAAAACAAAAGGCTCCCGAAAATTCGGGAGCCTTTAACTTTTTAAAATCGGCGCAAGTGCTTCAGCAATGCTGCGCATCCCGCTTTGATCTCCGCATACGTAATTTCAAAATCACCAGTATACCAGGGATCAGCAATGTCACGCGGCAACTCGGTAAAATCCAGCAGACGATGCACCTTTTCCTGCGGGTCACTGCCTATGATCCGCAGAATATTACTGATATTGGCACGATCCATACCCAAAATAAGATCATATTTTTCATAATCTTCTTTGGTAAGCTGCACAGCATATTTACCCGCCGCACTGATATGATCCTGCGCCAGTTTTTTACGTGTTCCCTGATGCACAGGATTACCTATTTCTTCCCTGCTTGTACCTGCCGATGCAATCACAAACCTGTCCGCAAGCCCTTCTTTTTTGATCATGTCCTTCAGCAAAAATTCTGCCATTGGCGAACGACAGATATTACCGTGACAAACAAACATGATACGATGAGTTCGTTCCATAAAACCTCCTCAAGTTCTGCAAAACAATGTAATAAGAACAATATTTTAACGCTGTCATATCAATAGTTTTTGATATGCAAAATGAATGATTATCTGCTTAGTAATCTGGCTGCTTTTATTATACTAAAGGCTGATAAAATTAGAAAGAAAAAACTTTATGTTTTATTTATTCTCTCCCCCATGCTCCGTCCCAAACGATACGACGATAATTTTCTTTATCAGTATCGCCTTCGGTATTGAAGCACAACACCACCGAGTTTTCGTCCAGCTGCAAGGCCTGTTTCAGATCACTTAAGCGCTCGTCGCGCATGGCTTCTGCCACCAGTCCCACGGTCGCCGCACCGCTTTCACCTGCACTGACTTTCGTATCACCCGCCAGCGGATTTCCCAAAATACGCATTCCCTGAGCAGCGGTATAATCAGGACAGCTGATAAAACCATCGCTCAAATTTCCAAGTATTTCCCAAGCAATACTGTTTGGCTCTCCACAGGCCAGTCCAGCCATAATCGTCTCAAGACGGCCTGTTACACTATGCAAGCTGCCGTCATTTGCCGCGGCTGTCTGATAAAGGCAATCGGCCCCTTTGGGTTCAACTATAAAAGTCAGCGGGCAGGAACTGCCATAAATATCAGCAAAAAATCCCTGTACAGAACCTGCCAAAGAGCCGACCCCGGCCTGCAAAAAGATATGCGTAGGCTTGACCGGCAGCTGCTCATACGCTTCCAAAGCCATTGTCATATAGCCCTGCATGATCCACAGAGGTATCCTTGTATACCCATCCCAAGCTGTATCCTGTACAATGATCCAGCCGTTTTTCTGTGCCAGCTCACTGGTATATCGTACTGTATCGTCATAGTTCATATCTGTGATTTCGGCCTGCGCACCTTCGGCACGAATATTGGCCAGACGTTCTGCCGCAGAGCCCTGAGGCATATAAACTATAGCCTGCTGCTTCAATCTGTTGGCTGTCCAGGCAACACCACGCCCATGATTACCGTCAGTAGTTGTAATAAATGTTTTGCTCCCCAACAAACTGCGCACCTCATCTGAGACCAGACGCATATAAGGTAAATCATCTATATCTTCACCTAATTCATTAGCGATATAACTACCAATAGCAAAACTGCCGCCCAGAACTTTAAAAGCATTGAGTTCAAAGCGATAGGATTCATCTTTGACAAAAAGGTTTTTGATACCCAAATGCTGCGCCAGACTGGTAAGTTCTATCAGCGGTGTTGGACTATACTCTTTGAAACTGCTGTGAAAACTCCGCACTCGACGTGCCTGCTGCTCAGTAAAAACTTCCGTTTTCGCTGCAATTTTCCGGTTGCGCTCACGCAGCACCCACTTAAACCTTGCTTTTTCCATAGTTTCCTCCCTGCACATCAGTTAACATTATAAAAAATGCCGCGACAGAAGTTACCATCACGACATTCTCATCATTTAACCAATATCAAATTCTGCCGCTCCGGCAGCCTATAATATGCAAACACAAATAGCAGTATTTATTCACCAAAAAGCCTTTATAATTATGTCGACTTCCTCCGGAAAATTCTGCATTCCTGTTCACCGCAGCACCTTCAGCTTGCAGCAAACGATACCTGATCTAGAACATTATGTCGCCGGGTTCATAATCAACGGTCGTTTTGACAAAGGCCAATTCGTTGCAATACGGATATTGCGGGCAATATACACATTCTTTCCAAACCTTCTGCGGGAGCTTTTCTTTCGCCGTTTCGATATAATCACATTTTGCAAAAAATCCCGGCTGATAAGTAAGGGTAAAGAACATCTTCACTCCGCGTTCAATGCCTTCAGCTTCCAGCAGTTCAACCATTTTTCGTCCAATCCCCTGTGTTTTACGTTCAGGATCAACAGCTAAAGAACGAATCTCAGCCAGACGATCCCAAACAAAGTGCAGTGCGCCGCAGCCAATCACATGATTGTTCTCAACGGCCACCACGTAATCGCGCAGATTTTCATAGATGGAATTACGCGAACGCGGCAGCATCAGGCCTTCGGCAGCATAATCATTGAGCAGTTTATGAAGCTTCTCTACATCATCAAAAGTAGCAGAGCGATAAATAACCATGGGCGCACTCCTTTCATTTTGTATTTTCTCAATATTACCATTATTGAGCCGTAAACACAATATATTTTTATAAGCGTTTTTTTAGCAAGTCGGCAGCCGCTGTCAAAGCAATAAGCATAGCCGACGGTCTTGGCGGACAGCCTGGCACAGCTATGTCTACCGGCAATACTTTATCCAATGCACCGACAATAGCATAGGTAGACCCATACGTTCCTCCGCTGGCAGCACAGGCACCACAGGCCATTACCAGCTTCGGTTCTTCCATTGCTTCATAAGTCATTTGCACTGCCTGCGCCAAATTACGTGTTACCACGCCTGTAACCATTATCATATCAGCATGTCGCGGTGAAGCCACAAAAGCAATACCAAAACGATGCAGATCATACAGCGGATTACTCAAAGCACCCATTTCAAAATCGCAGGCATTACAGCTGCCGGCATCCAAATGCCGTACATGCAGTGAACGCCCCAGCTTGGCCCTGATCTCTCGTTCTATGGTCATCTGTACATCTGTCAATATCTCCGGCAAAGTATCAATATCAGTATGCAGCAGCGCACCTGCAGCACACGCTTCTACACATTTACCGCAAAAAAGGCAGCGTTTATAATCCAATACTGGTTTGCCATCACACAGCGCAACAGCACCAGTCGGGCAAACAGCCGCACATTTTGCACAGCCATTACAGTCAGTTCCACAAGTCAGTTGTCCCCGCATTCTTGGAGCACCGCTGGTCGTTACATCTTCTGTTGTTATCTTATTGGCCAAAATCCCCTGTAACAATTTAAGCATTATTGTTCCTCCCTAACGATCCAGACAGGCATAGCATAATTCAAAGCTTTTATTGATCAGCGGAAAATCCGGAATAATATCTCCCTGCACAGCTATGGTAAGCGCCGGCCAGTTAGGATAGGAAGCTGAACGGATAAATAATCTTTCGATACATCCGTCTGCATCCAGCATCAGCCAATGCAGATTACTGCCACGTGCTGATTCGCTGATCCCCCAGCTGCCAGTCAGAGTTTTATACGCCAGTTCACCGCAATGCAGCTGCGAATCGTCTTGCTGCAACAGCTTCAATGCTTTTCTAATCAAAGTGATCGATTCGGCAACCTCACCCATCCGTACCTGCAGTCTGGCATAGACATCGCCGTCGGTTTTCGTAATTACATTAAAAGGCAATTCGGCATATAAACCATATGGCAGATCCCTGCGGCAATCACAGTCCACACCCGAAGCTCTGGCTCCAACTCCGACCAGCGCCAGGTCAAGCGCTACATTTTTACTGATAATACCAGTAGTTTTAGCACGATTCAAAAATCCGTCCTGCTCGGCAATGATCTGCACAATATCGTTGTATTCATTTTCAACTTTAGTTAAAGCAACTGTTAGTTCAGTGCATAAAGACTCAGTTAAATCATATTTTACACCGCCCGGAACTATCAGGCCACGCAGAAAACGATTGCCGGCTATCGCCTCATTACAGCGCAGCAGTATTTCCTTCAAGCGGCTGCCCATACTGATAACAGGCGCAAATCCGACTCCGGCACACATATTACCTGTATCGCCGATGTGATTATAAAGACGTTCCAACTCTGCAGCTATTGTACGGATAAGCCAGGCTCGTCTGGGTACATTCTGACCGGACAGCTTTTCCAGTGCCTGACAATACGACAAGGTATTGGCCACAGAACAGGCACCGCAAATCCGTTCTACAATCAGCAGTGCTTCCTCTGGAGTTTTACCTTCTACTGCTTTTTCGATTCCCCGATGAGTAAAAAACAACTTGGCATCTAACTGCAGAATAGCTTCACCGGCCTGGCTGAATCGAAAATGCCCCGGTTCAATGATACCTGCATGAATAGGACCGACAGGTACTTCGAACAGCCCCTCTCCGTGCGAAACAGCCATTTCATACTTTCGCTCTCCACGCACATCGGCATCAATATCAACACATTTGCGCAGCGGATGAAAATCTTCAGGATAAGTTTCATGCAAAACCAACGGCCGCAGATCCGGATGATCATCCGGTATAAACCCGAACATATCATGCAGTTCACGTTCATACCAGGCAGCAGCCGGTAAAACAGGTGTTAATGCTGGATAATGAAGATCACTGCCTGCATCAAATTCAGCCTTTAAGATATCTATATCATGCTTTTCTTTATTTTCAAACAGACAGTAAACAGCATACCCGCCGCCGAAGCTGGTTTCATCGGCCCCGAACATTGCTGTCAGCGGATGCCTGCCACCGCGTGAACAAATATTAGCAGCCCCCCGCAGGCCTTCTGGTTTAACCTTCATCAAAATTGACCGCCTCCTACTATCCGTACCGCCTGAGCCAGCAGTTTTTCCAAATAAGGTATTTCACCGATTCCGGCACCTATAATGACGCTGCCTAAAAGCAGCGCTGCCAGAAACGGCGTATCCGCATGCTCAAGCAAGTCTCCGACAGGCTTTCGTTTAGCTTTATCACACAGCATTCGTAAGGCATGGTACAAAATACCGATCAGTATCCCGGCAAGCAGAACAATGATCACTATACCCAACAGATAGTGCCCGCTTAAAAACAAACTGTATAAAATATAAAATTTACTAAAAAACAAACCCAACGGCGGCATACCTAAAATTCCAATAATACCCAGAAGCCAAAACGTCGCAGTATGAGGTACATCACCGATCATTCCATGAATACGCATCATATTTTTAGTCTGATATTCCTGCACTATAGTACCAGCTATATAGAACAATACAAATTTGATCAGTGCATGATTAAACATATGCACTAAGGTCGCGCCAATAGAAAGCTGACTGAAAACACCGATACCCGCTATCATCAGACCTATATTTTCCATTGAGGAATAAGCCAGCATACGCTTGATGTCGCGCTGCACTACTACAAACGGTACAGCTACAGCAATGGTCAGTGCCGCAAATGCCAGGCACAGCGTACTGATAAATTCTACACCTACAGTCGGTATCACAACTACTATGTTACGCAGCAATACATAAATAGCGCAGGTACATAAAGCTCCGGATAAAAGGCCGCTGGTCAGAGACGGAGCTTCTGAATAAGCATCAGGCAGCCATGTATGCATCGGAGCCATACCGATTTTAGTACCATAACCAATAAAAATAAATAAAAAAGCCAGCTTTGTCAGCGACGGGTTAAGAAGTTCTGCATGTTCGGTCAGCCACAGCCAGCTCAAAGCCTTTTCAGCCCCAAGTGCCGAAATCTGCGCATAATACAGGATCATTGTTCCCAAAAGTGCCAGACAAATACCAACAGTACAAACCATCACATATTTCCAGGTCGCTTCCAGAGCACTGCGGGTAAATTTAAATGATACCAGAAAAGCAGACACCAACGTTGTCGCCTCGATAGCGACCCACATCAATCCCAGATTTTTTACCATCAGTACCAGAAACATAGTCCAAACAAACATCTGGAACAAAGCATAATAACGGCCAATCAAACCAGGCGTACGGCTAAGATAGCCACGGCTGTGCTCGCGCAGCAGATATGACTTGGAAACCCATGCTGCCGCTACATATAAAGCTGTAATGATCAGTATTACCCAGACATTAAGCGCGTCCAGATAAACATATTCACTGTTAAAAGGCTGTGTTGGCGTAAAACTCTGTGCTAAAAGAATAACTGCAACGCCTACAGCAGCAGCAGTCAAGCGATTAAGCCAGTGCAGCAAACTGCCGCTGCCTAAAACGCCGCTGATAGCTAAAGCCGCACAAACCACCGGCAAAGCAAAAATTATATAAATCAGCTCCAGCATCCCGTCACCCCTTCAGCTTTCTCAACACATTGGTATCTGTCGTCATAAACGACAAACGCAGCCGGTTAGTCAGTATTACCAGTACCATGACAGCAATCAGCACGTCCAAAAAGATACCCATTTCTATAACCAGAGGCAGACCTTCCGTCATCGCCATCCCTAAAAGGTAAATACCATTTTCCATTGTTATCAAGCCTACCATCTGCATAATAGCTCGGCTGCGCATAACGATCAACGTCAGACCAGTCAAAATCATTACGATGGAAAGCGCCAGAATATCGCGACCTTCTACTCCGGGCAGCATTTTATCAACAATAAGATAACTCAGAACCAGAAAAACTGCACTTGCGGCAGTTGAATAATTAACATTGATCTCTGAAATGAGCTCACGCTCATCAGCCAGCTTACTGACAAGCCGCAGCATTGCATAAGGCACTAAAAGGACTTTTACGATAATTGTCAGCAGTCCCGGAGCATAAATATGAATACCCTCGCCATGCGCAATACCGGAAATAAAGCAGGCAAGAGCAATAACAGCCGATTGAACACTAAGGCAGATGATTGCCCGGCGCAGGTCCATAATACGGGTCTGCAAAAAGACAACGAACAATAAGACGATTACCAAAAAATTCATCATACCCCTCCTTACTGCGCTACAATTGCCAGCAGCAGTAAAATACCGGCTGCGGCCAGATATACGCGAACTTTGAACAGACGCATTTTATTCTTCAGAGTTTCCATAACACTTACCGCTGTCGCTGCCAAGAGCACTTTCACTGCCAGCGGCAGTGAAAGCGGCAGATACAACAACGAAAACAAGACCAAAAATACTAATGTTTTCAGCATGCTTGCCCAATGGATCACTGCCAGCAACCGTCCGGAATATTCAAGGAGCATACACTCGTGAATCATTGTCAGTTCCAAATGCGTATCAGGATTATCGACAGGAATTCTTCCATTCTCAGCCAGCAGCAGGCAAAAGAAAGCAATACATGTCAGCACGCTGGCTACGCTTAAATAAACCGCCTGAAAATCAAGCGCCATTCCCGCTAAAGTTGTGCTGCCACTGCGCAGCGCATTCACCAGTACAGCCAGCAAAATTACAGGTTCTGCTAAAACAGAAATATAAATTTCACGGGATCCGCCCATGCCGCCAAACGCCGTAGCCGTATCCAGAGACGATAAAGTCATAAAAAAGCGCCCCAGCGTTAGAACACCAATAAAAACAAAAACATCTCCAAAACTGAATTGAATTCCAAAAAAGTTAGGCAGCATCGCCGCTGCCACTACTACACTGGCAAAATATACCAGCGGCGCAATAATAAAAACCAGACTGGTATAAGGCGTAAGTATTGTAGGCTTCTGCCACCATTTATAAAGATCGAAATATTCCTGGAAAATACTGGAACCGATACGATTCTGCAGCAAGGATTTCACTTTTTTTATGATACCGGCAACTAAAGGAGCGCTGCACAAAAGCAGCAACACTTGTGCCAACATCCAGCCCAAATCATAAATATGCATAGCCATTTACATCGCCCCCCAAATCAAAACCAAAAGCATAGCCACCATTACATAACTGATATACAGACGTACGCTGCCCTGCTGAATACGACGCAGAAAAGAAGCAGACCAGACCATATAGTGCTGAATCGGTACATATAGCTTTTCTGTAAACTGATCCGGGATCGATAATTTATATTCCAGCTGCCGCCCAAAATACGGATTGCCCTTTTTCAGATAGGTTGCCGTTCGCTTGGGCTTCAGCAAAAAATCAAAAGCCCGGCGGAGCGGCTTGGAAAAACCAGTAGCTGAATATTGCTGGCGCGCTGTAGGATAAGTACCGCAGTTCCAAGTAACTTCACGATGAACAAAGCTTTTATCGCCGCAGGTCATAAGGGCCACAGCCAGTAAAACAACCGACAGTACTGTCAATAGCAGTAACGGTGCATAAACTGCATAACTTCCGCTGCCAAACCACCAAACCTTCTGCATATCTGCAAAACTGCGCCAAAGAGTTTGCTGGTTCTGCACTGCCGTTTGCAGCACAGCGACTACCGGCCCCGGGACAATACCAAGCAGCAATACCAATATTGCCGCCAACCCCATTCCCAAACGCATCGACCAATCGCTTTCGTGAGCACGTTCTACGAGCCTGCTTCTATTCCGGCCCAAAAAAACTACTCCATAAAGACGCACAAAGCAACCAACTGCTAAAGCACTTGCTAAACCGAACAGAACAAAAGCCAGTGCTCCTAAAAGCCGCAGCCCCTGTCCTTCACTGCTGCCGGCCAAAGTAACAAAACTCTGCAGTGCGAGCCACTCCCCCACAAAACCACCTGTCAGAGGCAGGGCAGACAAGCCCATCGAACCTACCAGTGTAAAAACCGCAGTCCATGGCATCAATTTACCCAAGCCACCCATTTTTTCAATATCCTTACTATCGGTAGCATGCATTACAGCCCCTGCCGACATAAACAACAGTGATTTCATCACCGAGTGGTTCAAGGAATGTACAACAGCGGCCAAAAAACCAATTAATGCATAGTCATGCCGTGGCGTTGTCATAAGTACCATCCCACAACCAAAAGCTCCGAAAATAATTCCCATATTTTCTACAGATGAATATGCTAAGATCCTTTTGATGTCTTTTTCCATCTGTGCATATAAAGCACCCAAAACTGCTGATAGCAGACCTACCACCAGCACAAAAGCCCCCCACCAGAATTCCATCGGGCCAAGAAACTGAAAAACAAAACGTCCGAAACCATATAAGGCTATTTTCAGCATAACGCCGCTCATCAGCGCCGAAACATGACTTGGTGCAGCAGGATGCGCATTAGGCAGCCACACATGCAGCGGCAATAACCCCGCTTTTAATGCAAAACCGGCAAAAGCAGTGATAAACGCCGCATTACGAACATTATCACTCAACACTCCCTGACCGAGCACAGAAAAATCTAAAGACCCTGCCTGACTGCCTATCATCAAAAAAGCAATCATGATTGCCGCTGTTCCGATATGGGTCATAACCAAATATTGATACGCTGCATTATGTGCAGCTTTTTTTTCAGCTTCGTGGTTGACCAGCAGAAAGCTTACTACGGCCATCAGCTCCCAAGCCAGTAAAAAACTGAAAACATCAGCAGCCAGTAAAACCAGCACCATAGAAAGCAAAAATGCATTCCAGAGTCCGCCCAAAAGTCTCAGCCTTTTACCCAGATAGCTTTTCGCATAACCCCAAGCATAAATGCTCGTTACTGTTCCTGCCAAGCCCGTAATCAATAAAAAAACTGCGCTCCACCGATCAGCATTGAAAGTAAAAAATGCCCAGCTGCCGCTCAGCAGGCTCCCACTTCCCTGCATCATATAAGCCGCAGACTGATACAGCAGAGCTCCGCTGCCAAATACTGCTGCCAAAACCGCACAGTAATGTGCCGCCATCTCCATTTTTTTAGGAAACAGTGCCGTAGCGGCACCCATACCATACACAGCAAGCGTTATATATATAAGTTCCATTCCCATCTACCTCACATTCAAAACTCAAAAAAGCTCATAAAAAAACGTATATATTATACCACATTCTTCATAATTTAGCACTCATAAATATTAACAAACCCTTGTAAAATCTACGTTAATACAAAAAAATCCTATTTGCATACGCAAATAGGATTTTTGTAGATTTTATAAAATTTTCTGTATACGACTATAAACCCGCAAAGCATTGCTGTAAAAAAATGCTTCCTGATGTTCTTCCGGGATCAGTTGACGCATTATCGCTATATAATCAGGAATATTGATTAACGGCCAATCACTGCCATACATCAATTTGTCCCAGCGGTTCATATAACGCAGCCACATACCCAAATAATCAAAATAACCCTGATTCTGCCTATAAAAATGCGGCCCCGGTATTCCTTCCAGTAAACCGGACAGATCTACAGCTACATTATCATTTTTCGTAGCCACCTCAGTTGCGTCAAGCAGCCATGGATTTCCGCAGTGACAGATAACAAACTGCACGTCCGGGAAATCAGCAGCTACCTCATCCACCGTCAACGGGTGGGCATAACGCAGTTTAGCAGCAGGCGTTGCTGTATCGCCTGTATGCACTGCCACAGGCACATTATAATGCCGGGCCAATTCAAACAGCGGATAATGACGTTCATCATAAATAAATACAGGCCGGTAACCTGGATAAAACTTTATGCCCAGACAATGAGGATCACTCAGATAGTGCTCAAATTCCTGAGCTGTTTTTTCAGCATTTGCCAGTGTAATATCTTCACTTTTGACGCCTAAACAATACCCCATTGAAAGAGGCTGGTTATAATTTTTCTCATCAAAAGGACCACTTAGATTAATCAGTCTCGGTGTACTGCCGCCGTAACGACTGGGCGCATCTTCAGAATTACCCATCGCCACAGCAAAAACAATATTATTCTCTTGGCATATCTGCTGCCAACAAGCCGCAGTATTTTCATGTCCTGCATTTTCTGCGACCTCATAAAACTTGTCTATATCATAATAATGCATATGCGCGTCAATGATTTTCATAAAATGCACCTTCTTTCATACAATTCCATTATAACACCTTTGACGATAGCCGATGCAGTTTTATTATTTACGAAAAAACAGCCCTTATTTATAAAGGGCTGTTAAAAAATCATTTATCAGGCTCTTAATTTAGCTTTATATTCTTCTCCTACTTTATCAACTACATTTTTAATTACCGTATCTATCTCCGTATCAGTCAAGGTACGATCACCGGCCTGGAAAGTAAGATTAAAGGCCATGGATTTACAGCCGTCTGCTACCTGCTTACCGGTATACACATCAAACACCTTTGCGTCAGTCAAAAGCTCGCCTGCATTAGCGCGAATCACGCCTTCAAGCTCGCGCATACTTACTTCCAACGGTACAACGACAGCTATATCACGCGAAGTACCGGGGAATTTAGGCAGATGTTTATATTTAGGCACCTTAACAGCAGCAGCGACCAAAGGTTCGATTGCCAGCTCCAGAACATAGGTTTCACTGCTCAGTTCAAAGTTAGCAGCAACCGTGGGATGCACTTCACCGAAATAACCAATCAGCTCTCCCTGATATTCGATTGCACAGCTCTTTCCCGGATGCAGATATGGCTGTGTTGCCAGTATCAGCTTGTAATCAGTGACCTGTAATTTGCTCAAAAGACCTTCTACGACACCTTTCATATCATAAAAGTCTACATTATCTTTTCCCTCAGTCCAGTTTAACACATTACGTTTACCGCTCATTGCAGCGCACAATACACGCTTTTCAACCGGGAACTCTGTCAAAGGCAGCGCTTTCGGCAGATAAGTGCGCCCGACTTCAAAAATTTTGACACTTTCACTTTGACGTGCCAAATTATAAGCAACTGTACTTAAAATGCTTGGTACTAAAGTAGTGCGCATAACTTTGAATTCATCGCTGATCGGATTCATTACTTCAATAAACCGACGGCGTTCATCATCTGCAGGTAATTCCAGCTTGTCAAAAGAACATGGATGGATAAAACTGTAAGTCATAACCTCACTCAGTCCGACCGAAGCCAAATAATCCTCCACACTATCGCGTACGTCCTCAATCACATCCTGACGCCCCTGTACCAAAGGCAGAGCAGGCATATGTGAGGCAATCTTGTCATACGAATGCATACGCGCGATCTCTTCACTGATATCAGCATCACAGGTCACATCATAACGCCAGCTGGGCGCTGTAACGACCAGATCTTCTCCTTCCTCATGTACTTCGAACTGAAGCTTCTGCAGAATAGAAATCATTTCCCCTGTCTCTATCTCTACACCAATGCGGGTATTGATAGCAGACGGATTAACTTTAACAACAGCCGGCTGCGCCTCAGTCGGATAAGCTTCTACGATACCGCAGACAGTCTCGCAGGCACCCATCTGTTCCAGCAAATGTGCTGCACGATTAAGCGCATTATGAGTCAGCACGGTATCAACACCGCGCTCGAAGCGCCCTGACGCTTCGCTGCGTAATCCCAATGCTTTCGAAGTACGGCGAATCGAAGGTCCGTTAAAAGTAGCGGCCTCTAACATAACATTTACGGTATCGGCAGTAACTTCTGTTTCCAAACCACCCATAACACCGCCCAGGCCTACCGCATGTTCAGTATCAGCAATAGTGATCATGCTGGAATCAAGACTCCGCTCCTGATTATCCAGCGTCACCAGCTTCTCACCTTCAGCAGCACGCCGAACGATCAGCGTATGTCCACTGACCCTGTCATAATCATAGGCATGCATCGGTTGCCCTAATTCAAGCATTACATAGTTAGTCACGTCGACAACATTACTGATGGGACGCATACCGCAGGCACGCAGATGTTTCTGCATCCACTCCGGCGACTGACCGATTTTAATATTTTTCAATATCCGCACAGCAAAACGACTGCACAGATCTGCCGCCTGCACATCTACTTTCGCCATTTCGGCAGCATTGCCGCCGGCAGTTTCCTGTACGCTCATATCTGGCATTCTGAATTCCGTACCCAAAACAGCAGCAGCTTCACGTGCCAGACCAATGATATTTGTACAATCACCGCGGTTGGCGGTCAGGTCAATATCCAACACCACGTCATCCAGTCCCAAAACCTTTTTTATATCTACGCCAATCGGTGTATCCGGCGGCAGGATGAAAATACCATTGCGCTGTTCCGGCAGCAAAAGCTTAGCATCAATGCCCAGCTCTTCAGCGCTGCACAACATTCCAAAAGAATCAAGTCCGCGCATTTTTGCTTTTTTAAGCTTCATCCCACTGGGAAGCTGCGACCCAACAACTGCAACCGGTACGATATCGTCTTGATGGACATTTTGCGCACCAGTCAGAATCTGTACGATCTCACCGCTGCCGTAATCCATCATACAAATCCACAAATGATCAGAATTAGGATGCCGCTCAATCTGTGTTACTTTGCCGGTAACAACGCCTTCCAACCCCGCTCCCAGATAGTTCACACTTTCAACTTCCAAACCTACGCGTGTCAGTTTTTCAGCCAACTCTTCAGGAGTGACATTAATATCAACATATTTTTTTAACCAGTCAATAGATGCTAACATAATCTTCCTCCTTATTTGAACTGGCGGATAAACCGCAAATCATTTTCAAAGAATAAGCGCAGATCGTCAATGCCGTATTTAAGCATAGCGATGCGTTCAACACCCATTCCAAAAGCATAACCATTAATTTTATCCGGATCGTAATCGCTCATCCGCAGCACATTGGGATGAACCATACCTGAACCCAAAATCTCGAGCCAGCCTGAATTCTTGCAGACGCGGCAGCCTTTGCCGCCACAGATAACGCAGGAAATATCTACTTCGGCACTTGGTTCCGTAAAGGGGAAATAACTGGGACGCAAGCGTATCTCCACACTGCCGCCGAACATCTCTTTACAAAAGGTTTCCAGCGTACCCTTTAAATCAGCAAGGCTGATATTTTCACCAAGTACCAAACCTTCTACCTGATGAAACATCGGAGAATGAGTAGCATCATAATCGTTGCGGTAAACTGTTCCAGGGGCGATCATCCTGATCGGTGTGTCAGGCTCACAGGCCTGCATTGTACGAGCCTGCACAGGTGAAGTCTGGGTACGCAGCAAAAATTTTTCAGTAATATAAAATGTATCCTGCATATCCCGTGCCGGATGATCCTGCGGCAGGTTCAAAGCTTCAAAGTTATAATAATCGCTTTCTATCTCAGGGCCTTCCATAACATCAAACCCCATCCGCATAAAAATCTTTTTGATCTCGCGCAGTGTCAGTGTCACCGGATGCAGATGCCCGCAGTTTTGTGTGCGTCCAGGCAAAGTAATGTCCACTTTTTCATTTGCCAGCCTTGCTTTTAAGGACTCTGCTTCTAAAACCTCGGTTTTGGCATTGATAGCCGTTTCCAAGGCGCTTTTTACTTCGTTGACGATTTGTCCGATTTTCGGTCTTTCCTCTGCCGGCAGTGCGCCCATACCGCGCAGAATTTCTGTCATCGGGCCTTTTTTACCCAAATATTTGATGCGCAAATCTTTGAGTTCGTCTGGAGTCGTTACTGCTCCCAGCTCTGCCAGCGCTTGTTCCTTAAGTGCCTGCAATTCTTCTCTCATATTCTTCCTCCTATAAAAAAATAAAACTCCCGCCCCTGGTAAGGGGCGAAAGTTATGCTTCCGCGGTACCACCCTAATTTGTACTCTGCTGTCTTAACGCGACTGACGTTGCGCCTACAAACCAAAGCCTTCAGCGCAAACACTCACGAGTGAACTTCCGCTTTAGTGTATCGCAAGGCTTGCAGCCGTGGCCTCGCTCTCTGTGTCGCACGTCTGGCGTACTCTCTCGGTCATAGTGTCGAAAAAATGGGGCGTATTCAATTAACGTTACTTATTTTATCACAACTTGCCTTTACCTGCAAGCCGTTGCCGCAGACATTCAAACATAACGATTCCAGCTGCCACAGCAGCATTCAACGATTCGGCCTGCCCTTCCATCGGGATAAAAACTTTTTTTACGGCTGCTTCCAGCAAGCCGTCTGAAACACCCTCTGCTTCGCTGCCGACAACAACTGCTACCGGGCCCTGTAAATCTGTTTGATATAAACTGTCTGCATTTTCCAGGCAAGTTACCGCTATTTCATAACCGTTCTTACGTGCCCAGCTGATAAAGTCTGCTTCGCATATACCTTCAGCTACCGGTATATGCAGCAGTGATCCCATTGTAGAACGTACTGCTTTCGGTGCAAAAATATCAGTACAGCCAGCCAGTAGTACTACGCCGCTGATACCTGCCGCATCAGCAGTACGAATCATCGTTCCCAGATTACCAGGATCGCCGATGCGGTCTAATACGAGCACAATACCACCGGCTGCAGCCAGTTCCTCTAAGGCCGCACTTTGTTTGGCAACAACGGCAGTCAGAGCCTGCGGCGTTTCTGTGTCGGCAATTTTTTTCATTACAGGTTCGGTAACCTCATACAATTCAACTCCTTCTGCCGCAGCCGCTGCTATAATAGCGGCCTGCCTTGCCGAAGCAGTTTTAGTTCCTTTAAGCACAAAAAGCTGTTTCACTATACCACAGTTTACAGCTTCCTCCACCGATCGCATTCCCTCCACTAAAAAAGCCTGCTGTTCTGTCCGATATTTTTTTTGTTTCAGCTCTGCGGCAGCTTTAACGATCGGATTACTTACGCTGCTCAGTTCTTTCATCAGACCACTTCCTCCAGTGCTTTAATATTACTATGCTCACCGATAATGATCATTTCATCGCCGAGGTTAAGTACCATTTTGGGATCGGGATTGACCAGAGTTTCACTGCCGTGCTTAATCGCCACGATATTGACATTATAGCGGCTGCGCAGATTGGATTCGATCAGGTTTTTCCCTGCCAGACTTGGCGGCACAGTGATACTCATCAAGCTGATGGTATCAGACAGTTCGATATAATCGACGATACTGTTGGAAATAAGGTTATGCGCTACACGCTGTCCCATATCACGTTCCGAATAAACGATCTTATCAGCGCCGATTTTTTTGAGCATTTTTCCATGAACCTGATTGATAGCTTTAACGACAACCACAGGAACACCAATTTCCTTAAGCAGTAAGGTCGTCAGCATATTCGCTTCCAAATCCCCGATCGCCACGACTGCCACATCAAAATTCTGAGCGCCCAAAGAACGCAGCGTACGTTCATCAGAAGAATCTGCCGTTACAACATGAGTCAGCTCATGTGCCAGACGCTGAACATTATCTTCATCAGTATCAACACCCATGACCTGATAACCAAGTTCGTTAAGTGTCAATGCTACACTCGTACCAAAACGCCCTAACCCGAAAACAGCATATTGTTTTTCACGTTGTTTTTTAATCATTATCGTTACCGCCTTTAACCAATCATAATATTTTCCGAAGGATATCTGATCTTATCATCTTTAGAATGAAGGAAGGATAAAACAAAGGTCAGCACGCCGATACGTCCGGCATACATAGTCAAAACCAGAATCAGTTTGCCCCAGTCGTTCCAGTCTGGCGTAATCCCAACTCCCAGACCAACAGTCGCAAATGCAGAAACCACTTCAAATAAAACGTAATCCGCCCGATGCAGCCCACCATCGCAGATCAGGAGCAAAAAATACGCTCCAAGCATCCACAACAGGCAAACTGTAAAAACATTATAAGCTTTATCGACTGTTTCCGAAGCTATCCTCCTGTCAAACAGCACCGTATCACGCTTGCCATGCAGAAGTCCCCACGTCGATACCAGCAGAACGAGCACAGTTGTCGTTTTCATACCACCGCCAGTAGACGTCGGCGAAGCACCGATACCCATTAAAAGAACCATAAAAAACAGAGAACTGGCCCGCATATCAGTCAAATCGATCGTATTAAACCCGGCAGTGCGGCAGGTAACCGCCTGAAAAGCAGCCGCCATCCATTTGTCCAATTCGTTGGGCATGCCGCCAAGAGTAGCCGGATTCGTATATTCCAAAGCCAAGATCACCAGAGTACCGCCAAAAGTCAGGATCGCGCTGGCCGTCAGCACTATTTTACTGTGCAAACGCAGCTTCTTCCATTTCCGGTTACGACGCAGATCATCCAAAACCGTAAAACCAATACCACCGATGGTTATCAGCGCCATAATACACAAATTCAGAGTTATATCGTTATAATGCCCTGTCAGACTGGCATAATCTCCAAACAAGTCAAACCCGGCATTGCAAAAAGCCGATATAGCATGCCAGTAACCCCAGGCAATACCTGTAAGCCCCATGTCCAAAGCAGAATAAAAATGCCAGGCCAGAATAGTCCCAAAAATAAATTCGATCGTCAAAGCGTATTTAACAACATTTAACGACAACCGTACTACCCCGGAAGGTTCATTCAGATTAAGCGATTCCTGAATAAACAGCCTTTCTCTCAGATTGATCCTTTTACCAACCGCCACGCTCAGTAAGGTGGTCAGAGTCATAATGCCCAATCCACCGATCTGGATGAGAACGATCATCACTAATTTTCCAAACCAGGAAAAATAATGCCCTGTATCTACAACAACAAGTCCTGTTACGCATGAAGTAGAGGTCGCTGTAAACAAAGCATCGATAAAACGCATACTGCTGCCGTCAGCACTGGCCATTGGCAGCATCAACAGCAGTGAACCGCATAAGATAAGCATGGCAAAAGTAAACGCCACCATCTGGCTGCCATTCAAACTGCGATTAAGCAGCTTTAACCATTTGTGCAATAAATTGATCAAAAACAACAAATTTTTCACCATCCTGACAAAAGCCGCTAAATATTACTTATTGAATATAAATCAAGTTTACTCTCATTACTTTATGCTTGTCAATTTTACTTGCTTACTAAAAGACCGCTTTATTTAATTACAAATCAAATGTGCAGAAATGTAAAAAACAGCGTCATCAAAATAATACTGAGCACAATAGTTATGGAATTAGCAAAACCGGCCAGTTCCACATTACCGCCCATTCTGGCAATAAAGATCGGGCCGATAGCCGTAGAAGGCGCCAAAAAAACCAGCGTCAGTACTTCCTTGACCTCTGCACTCAGCGGCACATGATAAAAACACAGCCATGCCAGGGCAATTCCAAAAACATAACGGTACAGCACTACCTCTCTCACTTGCTTCAGCTTATCTAAATCCAACGTCATTTCAAACATCATTCCGATCATCAGCATCGATAAAAAAGTATTGGCACCGCCGATAAGACCAGTAAGAGTATAAACAGGCTGAGGTAAATGCAGCTGTAGTACCGCACAGACCAACATCAGCATATAAACAACAAAAGGCACAGATCCAAGAAGTTTAGCAGCTATACTGCGCAGATTCACAGGCTCGTATTTTTCACCTGTATGCACCAGCCCACTGGTCAGAGCATAAGTTCCGCCAGTACACATAATCGAATTACCAACATCAAACATACAAGTAGCTACTACAGCGAAAGGGCCCAAAAAGCTTTGTGCAAACGGTAAAGTAAAACAGCCGATATTATAACCGGCCAGATTAAATACGTAAAAAATCTTTGCCGCATTCGTCTGATAACGCGTCAATATAAATCCCCAGGCAATCATCAGCAAATTTCCACAAAAACCGATTAGAGTCAATATAAACAGCGTATAATCCATTTTAAAAGCTGCAAAGCTGGTAATAACGGCACATGGCAGCGTAATATTTAAGACTATTTTGGCAATAAGTTCATAGTCATGCGGTTTAAAAAAGCCGCGCTTCTTTAAGAAATAACCTAAGGCAATAACGGCTACAAACGCCAGTGCCTTAGTTAAAACCTGTTCCATATGGTTCCCTCATTTTCATCAAAAGAAATCTTGTCTTTATCTACTGCTTCATAAAAAACTCACCTTAAATTATACTGCTGACGTAAAAATTAAGCAAAATTCTTTTTATCTTAAAAATATTCCTTAAACAAAACTTTGCTTTTACCATTTTGTTTGCTATAATAGTTCACAGAATATACACAAAGGGGGATATCAATGTTTAAAAAATCTAAAATAATAGTAGGTGCGGCTCTTTTAGCCGTATCAGTACTGAGCTTTACTCTGCCACAGCAGGCTGAAGCCATCAACCTTGGCAGTATTGCCGGCAAAGCCGTAGGCGCCGCCAAGGAACAGCAGGAAATCAACAAGGCACTGAATTATTATGATAACGAAGGCCGCCATGAGCTGTTCGAAGCCCTGAAACAGGAAGACGGCGTCAACAGCGATTATAATGCCAATGCCATGCTTGGCCGCATTATGCAGCGTATGACCCCGGCCATCGCCAAAAGCGACGCAACCATCAATAGTAAACCATATAATTATTTCGTTAATAATCAGGAATTTTTCAATGCTTACTGTGCATTAGGGCACAATATGTCCGTAAATATCGGCGCTTTCTGGTTCCTGGACTACAATGAAGATAAACTGGCTGCCGTTATCGCCCATGAGCTTGTACACGGTCAGAAAGAACATCCAATCAAAGGCGCAAAGAAAAAGATGTCCGTTGACTTCGTGATGAAAACTGTAGGCTCTGAAATCGGCGGTGCTAACGGTCTGGCAGCACAAGTAGTAGCAGTCCATGCCAAAAACACCGGCGTTACCAAACCCAACGAATGGGAAGCTGACAATATCGCCTTCACTTATATGGCTGATGCCGGTTATAATGTAGGCGCTCCTGCAGCTGTTTGGCAGGCAGTTATCGAAAGCTCCAGCGACAGCTCTAAAAAAGATGTTCTCAGCGACATACTCAACCCGTCTACTCATCCGAAAGACAGCGACCGCCGCAATAATTATTCCAAAAAGCTTACCGAATACAGTAACGGCAAAGTTACTGTTGACGCTAACAGCGGCGAAGTGAAAATTAACGGAAAGACCTTTATGACACCGGCTGCTGCAGGCAATATGAGCGGTATGCAGCGTTCTTACTTCGTAGCAGGCAATCTTGCAGCGATCTATCATGCAGGTCAGAATACTCAAAATGCCTATGCTGAGGGCGGCACTGTAAAAATCGCAGGCAAAGGTATTATTACTCCTGTTGCCGGTGATATCAGCGCTGGTGAATTAGTTACTATCCTTAATAACATTAAATAACAACTTAAAATAAAACAGTGTAAGTCCTAAGACTTACACTGTTTTTTATTGCCGCAGCAGCAGCAATTCAATTCATTTGTACTGTAAGCAGTAATTCTTACAGAGCAGCTTTAGCAGCTTCTACCAGTTTGGTGAAAGCAGCTGCATCATAAATAGCCATATCAGCCAAAACTTTACGGTTCATTTCGATACCAGCTTTAGCCAGACCATTCATGAAACGGCTGTAGCTCATGCCGTTAGCACGGGTAGCAGCGTTGATACGAGCGATCCACAAACGACGGAATTCGCGTTTTTTAGCACGACGGTCACGACGAGCATAGCTCAAAGCTTTCATAACAGTTTCATTAGCTTTTTTGAACAGCAAATGTTTAGAACCGCGATAGCCTTTAGCCAGTTTTAAGATTTTTTTATGACGACGATGAGCAGTAACGCCCACTTTAATTCTTGCCATTATAGTCAGCCTCCCTTATCTATTATGCGTACGGCAGCATTTTTGCTACGCGTTCATGATCAGTTTTGTGAACAAGTGCAGCCTTACGCAAGTTTCTCTTGCGGGAAGGAGATTTATGTTCAAGAATATGGCTTTTAAAAGCTTTAGCACGTTTGAATTCACCGGTACCAGTCTTTTTAAAACGTTTAGCAGCAGCTCTGCGGGTTTTCATTTTAGGCATTGTTAAGTCCTCCTTATTTGGTAGCTTTAGGCGCAACAATCATAATCATGTTTCTGCCTTCTAATTTAGGTGCACGCTCAATGACAGCCATGTCTTTGAGCTGTTCAGCCATTTTTTTGAGCAACACTTCGCCAAGCTCAGGATGCGATAATTCGCGGCCACGGAACATGATGGTGACTTTTACTTTGTCGCCGTCTTCCAGGAATCGCACTGCATTTTTGAATTTGACGCCGAAGTCATGATCCTCAATACCGGGGCGCAATTTGACTTCTTTGATATCAAAGGTCTTTTGCTTTTTACGAGCTTCTTTATCTCGTTTTTGCTGCTCGTAACGATACTTGCCGTAATCCATAATCCGGCACACCGGAGGTTTCGCTGTAGGAGCGATCTCCACTAAATCAAGATGTCTTTCCTGCGCCAGCTGCAAAGCATCACGACCGGACATAATACCCAGCTGTTCGCCTTCACCGGCAATAACGCGCACTTCCCGTGCCCGAATTTCTTCATTGATACGCAAGCTTTCTTTGCTAATAACCGTTCACCTCCAAAATTAAATAAAAAACGCGAGCAGATAATACTGCCCGCGCTGAAAATCATATCCGACCCTGTCGAGCTTTTGCTGCAAGGTGAGAAGCGAGCGGCTTCTGCTTTGTTACTTGGATATAATATCATAATGTTAACTTTGTGTCAACATATTTATTAATCTTTTCTTGCTCCCAGCTGTCCGTCAAGATAAAACAATCCGGAAATATTATCGCCGATCATTTCCAGCTTTTCAACAATCTCAGAAGCATTGGCTTCTTCTTCTACCTGCTCATCGATAAACCATTTAAGACAGCTTTGAGCCGCGTAATCTTTTTCTTTCAAAGCTACTTCATACATATCATAAATACGGGAAGTAACATATTTTTCATGCTCTAAAACTTTTTTGAACAAATTCAGAGGGGTACCGTAATCAGCCGCCGGCATATCAATCTGCAGAAGCTGAGGCTGCACACCGCAGTCCTGCATAAATTTTACAAAGCGCAAAGCGTGTTCACGTTCTTCTTCATATTGCAGATAAAGCCATTTAGCCATACCTTTATAATTTTTAGCTTCCATATCCAGGCTCATCGCAAGATACATATATGCAGAATACAATTCAGCCTGGACTTGTTCATTAAAAACCTTATAAACTTTTTTATTCATGATAACATCCTCCTTAACAGCTTAAAATGCCGTTTTTATCTGGATATATTATAACACTTTTTATTCGTTTTTTCAATAATTATTATCTATTTCCGTTACCACTTATCTAGCACGACATTCATATCTGATTATTTTTTATCGGCAATTTCTTCTTGCAGCATGGCAATAAAATCTTCCTGCTTCATAGCTCCGATATCTCCTTCGCCGCGGCGGCGCACAGCAACTGTACCGTCTTCAACTTCTTTATCACCGATAACAAGCATATACGGAACTTTCTGCAGCTGTGCTTCACGAATCTTATAACCGATTTTTTCGTTACGATCGTCAAGATAAACGCGCAGCCCCAATTTAAACATTTCATCACTCAATTTTTTAGCATACTCATAATGCTTGTCGGTAATCGGCATTACACGCACCTGGCAGGGAGCAAGCCAGGCAGGAAAAGCACCGGCATAGTTCTCAATCAGGATACCGATAAAACGCTCTATAGAACCATAAACCACACGATGGATCATAACCGGACGATGCTTCAAACCATCTTCGCCGGTATAGGTCAAATCAAATTTTTCTGGCAGCAGCATATCCAGCTGAATAGTGCCGCACTGCCATGTACGACCGATAGAATCTGTCAGATGAAAGTCGATCTTAGGGCCATAGAAAGCTCCGTCGCCTTCATTGATAACATAATCAAGTCCAAAATCTTCCATTGCGCTCTTCAAAGCATTAGTTGTAGTTTCCCAGGTTTCAGCATCACCCATTGAATCTTCCGGGCGGGTCGAAAGCTCGGCATGATATTTCAGCCCAAAGGTTGCATAAACCTCGTCAAATAAACGAATAACATTTTGGATCTCGTCTTTGATCTGGCTCGGCATCATAAAAATATGAGCATCATCCTGCGTAAAGCAGCGCACACGGAACAAGCCATGCAAAGCACCGGACAATTCATGACGATGTACCAGTCCAAGCTCGCCGGCACGGATCGGTAATTCCCTGTAGCTATGCGGATGAGTTTTATAGACCAGCATACCACCGGGGCAATTCATGGGTTTGATAGCGTAATCTTCGTTGTCGATCTCAGTAACATACATATTTTCACGGTAATGGTCCCAGTGTCCAGAAGTCTCCCATAACTTACGGGACAAGATCATCGGAGTTTTGATTTCCTGATAACCATAACGTCTGTGCACTTCACGCCAATAATTGATCAGCTCGTTGCGGATTACCATGCCATTGGGATGGAAAAACGGGAACCCAGGACCTTCTTCCATGATACTGAACAGATCCAGCTCTTTGCCAAGTTTTCGATGATCACGTCTGGCAGCTTCTTCAAGCATATGCAGATAAGCGTCCAGTTCTTCCTTACTAGGAAAAGCGGTGCCGTAGATACGCTGCAGCATTTTATTTTTTTCATCACCACGCCAGTAAGCGCCGGCAATACTTTGCAGTTTAAAAGCTTTTACCCTGCCGGTCGACGGACAATGCGGCCCTGCGCATAAGTCTGTGAAATCCCCCTGCGTATAAGTGCTGATAACTGCATCTTCAGGCAGATCATTGATCAGTTCGACCTTATATTTTTCATCTTTGTCTGCAAACATTTTCAACGCTTCACTGCGCGGCAATTCACTGCGTACAAGCGGAAGATTGGCCTTAACGATCTTAGCCATTTCTTTTTCAATAGCAATCAGATCTTCCGGGACAAAAACATGCTCGCTGTCTAAATCATAATAAAAACCATTAGCAATAGCAGGTCCGATAGCAAATTTAGTATCGGGGAACAAGTGCTGAATTGCCTGGGCCATGATATGTGCCGCCGTATGGCGAATCGCATGCAGTCCTTCAGAGCTTTCAGGAACAACAAATTCAACTGACGCATCATGCTCCAATTTATCTGTCAAATCTTTATTCACACCGTCTACCACAGCCAAAAGCGCCTGTTTGCCAAGTTTCTGCGACAAACCTTTTGCTACTTCCAGCAATGTCGTTCCGGCAGCAACTTCTTTTACACTGCCATCTTTTAAGGTTACTTTAACATTTGCCATTTTACTAGCCTCCTAAAAATAAATAAACTCCGTTCCCTGGAAAGGGACGGAGTTGACCGCGGTTCCACCCTAATTGACCTGCCGCTGGCAAGTCCACTCGGTACCGTTAACGCCGACATACGACACTGCATACTAACTGCCAGAGCAGAGGTTCCGCAATGTGGTTTGAAGGTGGTAAGGTCTATCATTTTTCCAAAGCGCTTACAGCCAGGGCGCCTCTCTCTGCAGGAAAGATATGTTAGCCTCTTCCTTCGCATAACCGATTGATTATGTGACTATGATTAATTATAAACTTAACAATAATTATTGTCAATAATTTTGATTTGTAAAATTCTTGTAGCCAAATTTATATCGTTACCTTATAATTATATTAAGATTAGTAATAGTTTTAGGAGATGCCCCGATGAAGATCTGGAATAATCCATTCAGAAAAATACTGCTGTTTTCCCTGCTGCTTCTATCTTTTAGTTCGGCTCAGGCAGAGGAAAACCAAAAAGAAACTCTGTTGTTTTTACCTTTGGATAACCGTCCTGTCTGTTCCTCTTATGTTGCCAAAACAATGGAAGCAGCGGGCTACAAAGTGCTGCTTCCGCCTGATAAATATCTGGCTTCATATAATCGAAACGGCAGTCCTGATGAATTATGGAAATGGCTCGTCAGCCGTGCGCCTCAGGCAGACGCTGCCGTCATTTCCACAGACAGTCTGATCTACGGCGGTCTGGTTGCATCACGTACTCATCACGAACCGCAGGCAGTTTTAGAGCAGCGTCTGCAGCGACTCGAAACACTGCGTGATCAGTTCCCAGTACGGCTTTATGCTTTCTCTACCTTGATGAGAACTCCGCGCGCCAGTTTTGGTGCTGTTGAGCCTCCATATTATTCGAAAATCGGTCTGGCTATTTTTCGTTATTCCGAGCTTTGTGACTCCGAAGATTTGATTGGACTCAGCCTCAAAGATGCTTTAACGAAAAAAACTTTGTCTACCAACCTGCCTAAAGCAGATTTGCAGGACTGGCTGGAACGCCGCCAAAAAAATCTCAATATCAACAGCAAGCTGACAGAAATGACCCGCAGCAACCGTTTTCACTTTCTCGCAATCGGCAAGGACGATAATGCTCCGTTATCGCATACCCATATGGAAGCACGCAAGCTCACTCAGGAAACCTATGATCTTACGCAGCGAACTTTTCAGATAATCCCCGGTGTCGACCAGCTCGGGCTGCTGCTGCTGACCAGAGCCGGAAACGAATTGAAGCGTTATCAGCCACGTGTTTACGCCTATTATGCAGATGGCTGGGGACCGCGAATGCTGCCGCAATATTCTGATATGACCTTAGGTCAATCAGTGCCACAGCAGATTTTAGCAGTAGACGGACGTACTGCTACCAGTGCCGCTAACGCAGACGTTGTTTTGGCACTAAACACGCCCTTTGACGGCATAATGATGGATTCTACCGCTCCTTCCAATCAGTTTTTCTCTTCACCGCAAAACCGTGCCTATATCAAACAGCTCAAGCAGCTTATGGATAACGGCTACCGGGTATCTTTGGCCGACGTAGCTTATTCTAACGGAGCTGACAATGGCTTTATGAACGAACTGGCCAAACAGGGGCAGTTGGAACGGCTGACAGCCTATAATGGCTGGAATACTGCGGACAATACCGTTGGATTTGCCATTTGTCAGGGTATACTGACTCCGCAGATGTCAAAACCGGATGCTGAAAAACTGATGCGTATCAGAGTTATAGACGACTGGTATTATCAGGCCAATGCCCGACGCAGTGCTACTGCATTTTTGGAAAGCAAAAATCAAAAAAATGCAGTTTACCTTCTCGGTCCTTATCAGAAACCAGTTCACGATCTGGCTTTAGGCGTTTGCCGAGATTTATCAGGACGTTATAAATTTACAGAAAAAAGTAATTTTGATATTTCTTTCCCCTGGAACAGACTTTTTGAAATTGATGTAGAACTGAAAAAAGATAAAAAGAAATAACTGTCTTAAAATACCGTTGAACAACTTAGTCCAACGGTATTTTTTTATATTATCTGCCTATTTACTTAAATATTTATCGTTTTTCAATAAATTATTTACTTTTAATAAAGAATTGCTATATTATTTACTTAAGGAGGTTTTTATGGACAATATTGATACTGCAATTCTAGACTGTTTAAAGGAAAATGGGCGCGTCACCGCTTCTGAGATAAGTAAAAAAGTAAAACTGTCAATTCCTGCTGTTGCCGAAAGAATACGTAAACTCGAACAAAATTCGATTATTCAAAAGTATACAATCAAGCTCGACCGCCGGCAGACCGGGCAAAAACTTTTAGCTTTTATTTTTGTAAATATTGATAAAACCGAGCATATCAATGCTTTCCGCAGTCAGATAACCGTTCTTCCGGATGTACTTGAATGTCATCATCTTGCCGGAGCTTACGACTATTTGCTTAAAGTAAGCGTCAGCGATACCGATGCTCTGGAAAGCTTTCTTACTAATAAGCTAAAAAAAATCACCGGCGTCAGCAGTTCTAATACCTTTATTACTCTGGCAACGCTAAAGGAAGAGTTAAATTGCTGAACTCTTTTATACGCGGTCTGCGCCTTGGTATAATTTTACAGCTGTCAATCGGTCCGGTTTGTCTTTTTATTCTGCAAACAGCTATTGCCCGGGGAATAACCGAAGCGTTGAAAGCCGTACTGGCAGTAGTTTTGGTTGACGCTTTCTATATCCTGCTGGCATTATATGGTTTAGGAACTTGCCTGAAAAATTATCCGGGCATACAAAAAAAACTACGTTATTGCGGTGCTGCCGTGCTTCTCTACTTTGCAGTTACTGCTTTAGCTGATGTTTTTCATCCACAGATTTCAACTGCCACTATTATGCTGCCACAAATCAGCAGTTTTTACGCTGCAGGGCTGCTTACGCTCAGCAATCCCCTGACGATTATTTTCTGGTTAGGTATGCTTTCAGCACAAGTTTCCCAGTACCGGCTCAACAGACAGCAGCTTCTTTCTTTCACCTGTGGCTGTATAAGTGCAACGTTCTTATTTCTCTGTCTGCTCGCTTTTTTAGGTAACAGCAGCGCACCTCTATTGTCACCTTCACTACAGCAATTAATCAACATCTGCATCGGATGTCTTCTGATTTTTTTTGCATACCGATCAGCAACTTGTAGATAAACATTTAATAAATTTAATCTAAACATCTCTCTTTCTTTAACTTTGAGCTGAACACCAGAATTCCACAATACAGAAAAGCCATCTGCAAATACACAGATGGCTTTTGCTGTTTTCCTGAAGCATTAAAAACTGTAGTTTATACCAATTTGATAGTTACGCCCAGGTTCGGCATACCACTCATCAAATCCAAGAAATCCGCCGCTCTCATTGTCCCAATTGGAATAAAACTGATTAAAAATATTATTGACCTTCACATAAAGCCTGGTATTTTTCTGCAGTTTATAGTTCAATGAAGCATTCCATACCCAGTAATTATTATTGGCAAAACGATTTTCACCACGGCCGTTAGCCTGATCAAAAACTCCGCGCCCCTGCAGCAGCACACTATACTTATCATATTCGTACATCAAATCAAGCAACAGTTCACCGTGAGGTATCATCGTACTTACAGGGCTTGAATTTTTACGTTCTGTATCCACTTTCGTCTGTGTATAAGCCACCAGAGAACGCCACTTTTCTGAAAACCGTTTCGATGCGGAAACAGTAAATCCTGTTGCTTTCTCATGCGCAATATTGGCATATCGACGAAGATATTTTGGTAAACTTATATCTACTGCAATGACATCAGTTGCATCACGATGAAAAACATTAATTTTTAATGACGAAGACTCATCCGGTATATAAGTTAATCCCGCTTCATAAACCCTACCTTCTTCTGGCTTCAGCGCCTCGTCACCATAATCAGGAGAAAATATCTGCAGCTGCTTGGGCGGCGCAAAATATTCTGTATAGGCCAAAGTATATAATACCTTTTCAGAGGGCTGATATTCCAACGACAAAGCAGGAGAAAGCTTGCTCCCTGCATAAGAATTCCAATCCTGACGCAGACTGCCGACAGCTTTGACGCTGTCAGCCAGCTGCCAGGAATCCTGCAGATGAACAGCTTTGCTGATCACAGTTCCGTCACTATATTTTGCTGCCAGATCCTGATAATCAAGGACCTGATCCTTGTAATATTCCACACCGCCGGTCAAAGTATGTTTTGGGTGCCACTGTTTACTGTAACGGTCAAAAAAACCTTCCGTCCGTAAATCAAGCAGCCATGGTCGTTCAACATTTAAACTTCTATCATAGGCGGCATTGCTGCTGCGTCTGTAAATACCCACAATATTATTTTCTGTATCCGAAAATTTACGCTCATATTCCAGAGTTAGATTATCTTCTGTCTTGCGGGCATCGGTCATAAAAATATTTTTAAATAACTTTGGCGGCTTAGTTTCATCAGGTTCCGTATTCTTATAATTGAAGATCTTTGATTTATACCTGCCGCTGAAAACGCTGTAGCTTAAAGTCAGATCAGCAGTTTCACCCCAGGCTTTGGTCAATTTGATACCAGCATTTTCAACATTTTCGTATGAAGGTATACTCTGCCTTGCACTACTGTAATCGCCCATAATACTTTTTCGGGCATAAACCGACCAGCTCCATTCACCGCTTTTGCCTAAATGTAAAATATTCTCTTGCTCACGTCCATAACTGCCCGTTTCCAGATTGATACTGGTTTTAACACCTTCAACAGCTTTTTTTGTAGTTATCCTGATCACACCGCCTTTAGCAGCATTACCGTAAACGCTTCCGGCTGCTGACGACAAAACCTCTACACTTTCCAGCATTCCCGCCGGCAGTACGCTGAAATCAAAATCATTATAACTGCTGCCGTTCCAGTTAGAACGCACACCGTCAATAATTACCAAATAACGGTCAGAACCATTCAGCAAAATCTTACTATAGGCATTCATACCACCGCTGGCGCCCCTTGCCATCAAAGTAACGCCCGGCAGTTGCTTAATCACATCCAAAGCATTATCATAATTGCCGTTTTCCAGCTTCTTTTCATCAACTTTATAGTAACCTGGTTTACCTGCACTGTTGTCATAACGCGCAGCCGTAACTATCATCGGCTCTAAATAAAATTCCGCTTCACCCGCTGCAGCCGCGGTTTTCATTGAGAAAAGCACCAGGTAAAATATAGCCAAGAAACACAATTTTTTTTGCTGCAAAGCAACCTCTCCTTGATAAAAGTTTCTTTTGTTATGACTTCAGCAAATACTATCAGCTAATGCAGAAACTTTTCAATACTTTTATACAATTGTTCCACATCGAACGGCTTGGGAATAAAAGCATTCATTCCCGCAGCCAGCGCTTTCTCACGATCTTCCTGCAGCGTATTGGCCGTCATAGCGATAACTGGTATTTCCTGTGCGTCGTCCCTGCTCAAAGACCTGATCTCTGCAGCAGCTTCAAGCCCGCCCTTTACCGGCATCTGCAGATCCATTAAAATCAGGTCATAAGTGCCTGGTAAAGTTTCCTGAAACCTGTCTACAGCCTGCTGTCCGTTTACAACGCGTTCAACATGTACCCCCTGCATTTCCAACATCGTTACGGCAATCTCGGCATTAAGATCATTATCTTCTGCCAACAAAATATTTTTACCCGCTAAATAACTATGTAGTCTGACTTCGTTATTATTCTCCAGGATTTCATCAAACTGTTTTTCGTAAACAGGCAGCTTGATAGTAAAGAAAAATTCAGAACCTTTTTCAACCTCACTGCGTACACTTAAAATACCGCCCATCAATTCTACCAAATTGCGGCTGATAGCCAGCCCCAACCCAGTTCCCTGCTGATTGCTGCGGCTTTTTCGGAAGACCTGCTCAAACGATCCAAAAATACGTTCCAAATCTGTTTCAGGAATACCAATGCCTGTATCACAAACACTGAAACGCAGCTCAGAAACCCCTTCTTCAGCAGCACTTTCCAGAACCGTTACCGTTATCTCGCCATTGTTTTCTGTAAATTTATGGGCATTGGAGAGCAAATTAATAAGAACCTGCTTTAAACGCAGCTCATCTCCAACAAAATTTTTATGTGTAAAACAGCATTTAAACTGTAATTTGATTTTCCTCTCTTCCGCCATCACCAGAAAAATATTGCTCAGCTGCCGCAGCAGATTATCCATAGAAAAAGGTCTGCTTTCGATCTGGATCTTGCCGCTTTCTATTTTTGACATATCAAGGATATCATTGACGATCGATAATAAAAATTTAGCAGAAGAATCAATTTTGGAAATATTTTTCTGCGTCACAGGATCCCCTTCACCGGAAAGCCGCATCAGATTAGCCAATCCGATGATTGCATTCAAAGGAGTTCTTATTTCATGTGACATCCTGGAAAGGAACTCTGAACGCACCTTGCTGATGTTTTCTACTTTTTTCATTTTAAAATAAATGACCTGATTTTTCATTTTAAACCAAAAATACATAAAAACAATCGTTACCACAAGTAAAATAAACCCAATTATGATCAGAGAAAATATGACCGGATTAGAATAAACCAAAGCCTTGAAAGACATTTCTTTCTTGCCAGACATCAAGGTATTATTGGATAAAACCTGCGCAGTCTGCTCATTGGTCAGGTTGACCAGACTTTTATTCAAAATAGAATACAGCTGTATATCATTACTGCTGCTGACCCCCAAAGACAAATATATCTCAGGACTCTCTATAACAGGAATGATATTAGTATAATAATCACTCATATACAGATCTTCCAAAACAACGACAGGTATTCTGCTATAAGAAGCTTCTCCCGAATCTACTGCATTCAGACATTCTTCATATGTATCAAAATGCGCAACGTCTGTATGTTTGATATTACGCGATGCACAGCTGCCGTTTATGACTGCAGCAATATTTTTATCATTTGGGAAAGGTGTATACTTATTACGCATGATTATAGAATTAAGCATCATATAATTTTTGGTGATATTTAAACCATCAGGATTAAAGGCGTCATTTTCATTGATATAATAACCAAGGATATCTGCCTGACCGCTTTTGACCAATTCCAAAGTCTGCCCATAGGAAGCAGCCGTTATATACTCAAACTCCGCTCCGATCTGAGCAGCAATCAATGCAAAAATTTCAGGAACGATACCTTTAGGTTCACCATCCTTAATATAATAAAAAGGATAATTGTTTTTTACTACAGCTACCTTAAATGGGCCATTTTTATGTATAAACGTACTTTCCTGTTCTGAGAATACAGCAGTGTTACTGTAATTGACAGGAAAATATTTTTGAAACAGGGCTTCGCCAAAATTCGGATTGACTGCATAAATCTTTTTTATAGCTTCATTCAGCTGCGCACTTGTTTCCGGATCGTCCTTCCTGGCAACGATATAACAAGGTTCAGAATTAAAACGCAATGCGACATTATAATCAGCCAGCTTGTTAAAAAGATCGCTTACTAAAAGCAGCTCCACTTCACCATTATCCAAAGAACTTTCAAATTCATCAGAAGTACCGTAATATTTGATATCGCTTTTTATATCATTGAATTCTAAAACATTATTTAAGCGCTTTATTTTATCAGTAGCCTTGGCAAAAACACCAATCGTTTTCCCTTCCAGACTTTTGATATCAAATCCCTTGATATTCTGGTCATTTTTGTTATAAATCAGCAAACTGTAGCTATAACCCATCAGATGTTCAGGATAATACAGGTTTTCACCAAATCCAGGTGACTTTAACACAGCACCCATAAGATCATATTTATTATGTTCCATATTTTTTATTGACTGGCTAATGGAATCTCCAATAAACTCATATTCCCAACCTGTATATTTAGCGATTTCAACTAACCATTCATAGACAACACCGCCACGTGTGCCATCTGCGTATGTCTCACATATACCGCGTGTTTCAGGGAATGCCACCTTTAAAACTTTTTTAGCCTGTGTTTCTGCAGCATTTGCAGTCACACAGGCACAAATAGATATTATTATCGCTAACCAAACAAAAGTACTTTTAAGAAGCTTCATATGAAAATTGCTACCTTATCTTTCCTGTCAATCAAGCTTGTTTATTATGTTTTTAATATTTATATTCATTTTAACAAAATTATATCTTTTGAGCAATTAAATATAAGTTTTATTATTAATTTTACAATAAAAACAAAACACCCTCCATCAAATAATTATTGGTGGAGGGTGTTTAAATTATTTCCGCGGCAAAAAGATTTTTATAGTAGTCCCTTTGTCCAGTTCACTTTCCAGCTCAATGCGACCTTTATGGAACATCACCCCATGCTTGACTATGGAAAGTCCCAAACCTGTGCCGCCGGTTTCTTTAAAGTGACTTTTATCAACCCTGTAAAAGCGTTCAAAAACCCGCTCTTTATCAGCACTGCCGATACCGCAGCCGGTATCCTTAAATGTCAGTACTGCTTCACCGGGAATTACGGCTACTGTAATCTCAACGCTGCCGTTTTCACGATTATACTTGATCCCGTTGTCAATAAGGTTATAAATAACCTCGCTCAAAACTGCAGGTACTCCTTCTACCTCAGCTTCACAGCCACTGACGCTTATTGCGACATTTTTTCCGGCAGCCTGTTCCTGCAGACGCTGAACTGTACCTTCAGCCAGCTTTTTCAATTCGATAATTTCCAGGTTGTTCATATTATTCGCCGACTCGTCTAAACGCGACAGTTTCATAATATTATCGATAAGCACAATCAGATGCCCGGCCTCACTGTAGATTTTTTCCAGAAAGCGCTGCTTATCTCCTTCCTGAACTAACCCGTTTTTCATAATCTCAGCATAACCCAAAATCGACTGCAGCGGTGTTTTCAGTTCATGCGAAACATTTGCAGAAAACTCACGCCGCAGTGTTTCTGCTGCACGCTTTTCAGTAACATCAAAAATCAGCAATACGCTGCCTTTACCGCCAACACTGCTGCCGCATAGCTGATAAAAGCGCCCGTCCTTCTGATACAGACTTTCACCGCTGCCGCCCACAGCTACCTTCTGCAGCAGCTCCTGCACTTCCTGGCCTCGCTCCAAAGTCAGAATATTTTTACCAACGACTTCATGATCCTGCAAACCAAATAATTTGGCGGCACTGTCGTTGATCGATAAAATATTCTGCCGGTCATTCAAAAGGATCAGACCCTCATTCATACTCTGAGTAATAGCCGCCAGTTCATTCTGCTTCTGCCGCAGCTGCTTTAAGCCTTCTGAAACCTGCCTCTGCTGCTGGGCGATCCGTGTTAAAAACGGTGCCAGTTCATCATAAGTATCATTTTCCAGTGGGTTTTCCAGATCCACCTGATCCAGCGGTAAAACCATTTTATCAGTAATCCGCCGTGCCAGAAGCATAGCCACCAAAGCCACCACCAGCACTACCGCGATCATATAGGGAATACTGCCGGCCACCGTCGCAAAAACAGAGTCTGTCGTTCTTGCAACACGCAGTATATCACCATTATCCAGCCGCAGCGCAAAATAAAAAGTTTTTTCTGACAGAGTATCGCTCATACGCTCGGCCAAACCAATTCCACTTGCTAACGCTTCCTGTACTTCCTCACGATCTTTATGATTGAGCATTTTTTCGGCTGCCACATGATTGTCATAGATGACCCTGCCGTCAGGAGCAATCAAAGTAACACGAGTCAGCTTACCGCTTTCCATGGTCAATGCCTGCAGATAGCTTTTCCCGCTCTGTTCCAGACCCATTTTTATAAAAGTTGCTTCCTGTCTCAAATCACGCTGCATTGTGGTCATCGACCCCTGGTACATAATAACCGCAATCAGCACGGAAGCAATGATAACAGCCGCCGTTGACAAAAACAGCAGACCGCTGAAAATTTTATTTCTCATAGCCAGCTCCTATACGATAACCGACGCCGCGTACAGTTTCTACCAATGCTCCTGCTTCGCCCAGTTTCAGCCGCAGCGTACGCACATGAACATCGACAGTACGTGTCTCGCCGGCAAAATCATAACCCCAGATATCAGTTAAAAGCTGTTCGCGCGTAAAAACCTGTCCCGGCCGCTCTAACAGCTTATGTAAAAGCTCAAATTCCTTAAATGTCAGAACTACCTCCTGACTACCGGCCATCACGCGGTGTTTATCGATCTCCATTACCAACTCGCCGGCAGTAAGCCTGCTCTGCTTATCCTCCTGCTTATAACGCCGCAGTACGGCTTTGACCCGCGACACCATTTCCATCATGCCGAAAGGTTTGGCTATATAATCATCAGCCCCATTATCAAGACCATGAACTTTGTCGAATTCTGAGCCTTTGGCTGTTGCCATGATCACCGGCACCTGTGCGGTCCGTTTATCGCTGCGCAGCCGCTTCAGCAGACTAAGGCCATCTTCACCCGGGAGCATGATGTCCAGCAGAATCAGAGTCGGCTTGCCGCATTCCAGCGCTTTGAACAACTCATCACCGCTGCCTATGCCCAGAGCTTTAAAACCAACTGACTGCAATGTATAAACTTCTAATTCACGAATATTAGGATCGTCCTCCACGCAAAAGATCATGCACAGTATCCTCCTCATGTGCTCCTGTAATCATAAACAGCACCCATTGGGAAATGTTTACCGCATGGTCGCCGATTTTTTCAAAATACTTGGCGATCATCAGGTAATCAATAGCCTGCTCTCCGCTATCCTGCGTGCTGCGTATGACCTGGATCAATTCTTTTTTTGCCCTGCTGAACAATTCGTCAACGACATCATCGTCACGCTCTACCTGCTGAGCCAGGCGCAGATCGCCCTTCACAAAAGCGTCCAGACTGGTACTGACCATCTTTTTCGCCGCTGTCGCCATTTGCTGCAAAAGCGTTGTATCGTAATCCCTGCCAAATTCAGCCTTGCCTAAAATCTCAGCAATATTGCCCGCCTGTTCACCGATACGGCTCAAATCCGTAATCATTTTCAGCGCCGCTGAAATCTGACGCAAATCAGAAGCGACAGGCTGCTGCTTCAAAAGCAGATTTATACAAATATTCTCTACTTCCCGCTCTTTTTCCTCTGTGCGTTTGCCTAAAATAATAATTTCTCTGTTCAAAGCATCATTATCTTCCTGCAAAGCCTGCATCACATGCTCCAAAGCATTCTCGCACAAAGTGCCCATTACGATCAGTTCTGTGTTCAAAAGCTCCATCTGAGCCGCAAATCTGCTCCTTACCATCAGCCAAACCTCCCTGTAATATAATCTTCAGTCTTTTTCTCCTGCGGGTTCGAGAACAAACTATCAGTATCGTTGAACTCTACCACTTCACCCAAAAGAAAAAAGGCTGTTTTATCAGAAATACGCACCGCCTGCTGCATATTATGCGTTACAATCACGATAGTATAATTTTGCTTCAATTCCAATGCCAAATCTTCTATTTTCAGGGTCGAAATCGGGTCCAGTGCCGAAGTAGGCTCGTCCATTAACAAAACCTCCGGTTGTACCGCCAGCGCGCGGGCAATGCAGAGCCGCTGCTGCTGACCACCAGAAAAACTCAAAGCGCTTTTATCAAGCCTGTCCTTGACTTCATCCCAGATTGCCGCCTTACGCAAAGCCTCCTCCACCATATCATCCAGCTTAGCTTTGCCTTTGACGCCATGTGTTCGAGGTCCGAAAGCAATATTATCATACACACTCATCGGAAAAGGATTCGGCTTTTGAAAAACCATGCCCACACGTTTACGCAGCAAATTAACATCGTCATTGGCATAAATGTCATCATTGTCCAGCAAAACCCTGCCTGTAATACGGCAGCCTTCGATAAGATCGTTCATTCTATTCAAAGATTTCAGCAGTGTTGATTTGCCACAGCCAGAAGGACCTATAAATGCAGTAATCTCTTTTTCCGGTATCCGCATATTGATATTTTTTAGCGCATGGAATTCACTGTAATATAAATCCAAAGTTTCAATAGCTATTTTCGTATCCATATTATTTTCCCTTCATCAATTGTTTTGCCAGTCTGCTCGACAGAGCGTTGATAGCAACAACGATCACAACTAAAATTACAGCCGTCGCATAAGCCTGTTTCATGTACAAACCCTCGCTGGCCAGCACATACATATGTACTGCCAGAGTTCGTCCTGACGACAGCACCCCGTCAGGAAGTGCCGCCACCGTACCGGCTGTATAAATAAGCGCTGCCGTTTCGCCTACGATTCTGCCAATGGAAAGAATAACGCCCGCCAGAATACCGGGAACCGCTGAAGGCAGAACTACGGCAAAAACGGTCCGCAGCTTGCCTGCCCCTAAGCCATAACTGCCTTCACGGTAGCTGTCAGGGATCGCTTTTAATGCTTCTTCTGTCGTGCGCATGATAAGAGGTAAAATCATGATCGCAACAGTACAGGCGCCGGCAAGTAAGGAATAGCCCCATTTCAAATAAGTAACGAAGAACAGCATACCAAACAAACCATATACAATCGAAGGGATACCGGCAAGAGTATCAGCAGTTACACGTACCAAGCTTACCAGCCTGTTGCCGCGGCTGGCATATTCGACCAGATAGACCGCCGCAAATATACCAAGCGGAGTCGCAATAGCCAGCGCCATTATTACCATCAGCACTGTATCAACCAAAGCAGGAAACAGAGAAACATTTTCTGAATTATACTGCAAAGCAAACAAACCTGTTTCTATATTTGGCAACCCTTGCCACAAAATATACCCCAGTAAAAAACTCAACACCATGAAAGTAATCAGCGCTGCAGCAATCACACAGCCCAGTAAAAACAACGACAGCGGATCGCGTCCGCATTCATGCAGCTTACGGTTAAGCTGCGCTTTTAAACCCGTCATTGCTGCACCACCTTACCTTTCAGGTACGAAAAAGTCAAATTAATAATCAGGATAAATACAAACAGAACGACAGCCGTTGCAATCAACGCATCACGGTGCAGATCCGCAGCATATCCCATTTCAATGACAATATTTGTTGTCATCGTGCGCACGCCTTCTAAAATACCTATAGGCATTCTGGCCTGATTGCCTGCGACCATAATTACAGCCATCGTCTCGCCGACGGCCCGTCCCATTCCCAGAATGATCGCCGCCATAATCCCCGACTTGGCAGCCGGCACGACTGTAAAAAATACACTGCGGACATGCCCTGCTCCTAAAGCCAGAGCCCCTTCATAATAACTGTCAGGCACCGCACGCAACGCGGCTTCAGCGACGCTGATCAGTGTCGGCAAAATCATCATGCCTAAAAGCAGTGAAGCCGTAAGCATACTGCTGCCGGTACCGCCGATATGTTCACGGATAAACGGGACCATCACTACCAGTCCGAAAAAACCATAGACAACTGAAGGAATACCAGCCAGCAATTCTACAGAAGGCTTCAGCACATTGTATATTTTCTCAGGACAGAAACGCGCCATAAAGACAGCCGTCAAAATCCCGACCGGAACTCCAACGACGATCGCTCCCAGCGTAACGTACAAGCTGCCCAGGATCATCGGCAGAATGCCGTAGACATCGTTGGCAGGACGCCATCTTTCTCCTAAGAAAAAATCTGCAGCGCCGATTTTGCCGATAGTCGGCAGCCCGTTGGCAAACAAAAACAGACAAATCATAGCTACTGTAGCGATAGAGGCACACGCCGCCAGCAGAAAAACAAACTTCATTATTTCTTCTTTACGCTTCTCCATACTCCCTCACATTATACAGGCGGCTGCCCCTAGAGGCAGCCGTTAGTTTACAGTGTTCAGTTTTATCTGCTTACAGTTTATTCCATTCAGTAATCTTGCCGGTAAAGATCGCTTCGACCTGTTCTTTTTTCAGATCGCCGACTTTATTATCTTTATTTACGATTACCGCAATACCGTCAGTAGCGATAACAGTTGCTTTTAAGCCCTGTTCCAGCTCGCTCTTCTTCAAGTCGCGTGAAGCCATACCAATGTCACATATACCGCTGACAGCAGATTTAACGCCGGTAGTGGAATCACTGCTCTGGATCTCGATATTAGCAGCCGGATTGATTTTCATATATGCTTCTTTCAGTTTCTCCATTGCCGGAGTTATGGAAGACGAACCTGCTACAACTACTTTACCTGCCGGTTTGGTTCCTTTATAAGGCGCAGCTTTGTCATCGCCGATGCAGCCGGCCTTAGCTACTACCTCCTGGCCTTCTTTTGACATAATGAAAGCAACGAAATCCTGGGCAACTTCGCTCAAACCATCTTTCGTACAGATATTGAACGGACGGGCGATTTTATAAGCACCGCTTTTTACATTGGCTGCACTTGCTTCTGCACCATCGATTTTCAGCGCTTTTACTGTATCATTTAAAGAGCCCAGTGAAATGTAGCCGATAGCCTCTTTATTACCGGCGACAGTAGTCATCATGACCGAAGTATTATTGGTAATGGCAGCATTATCAGTAGTATGGTCGATTTTTTTGCCGTCAGCATCCTTCTTCTCAATACCGAACAATTCTATAAAGGCACCGCGTGTACCGCTTCCATCCTCACGGGAGATAACAACGATCTTACTGCCTGCTGCCGCATTATCAGCCTTCTTTTCCGATTCACTGCTGCCGCAGCCGGTAAAAATCATCGTACTCATTGCTGCTAATAAAATACCTGCTGCTTTTTTGTTCATTTTCATCACTATAGCCTCCAAAATTTTTATGATTTATTTTTAGTTTTCTGACTATGGCTATAGCATATCCCAGCAAAGTAAAATCCGTTAGCGCAGTTTTGTAAAATCAATGTAAAGTTTGTAAAACGAACTGTTTTACAAAAAACAGCCTCCAACAAGTAATAAAACTTGTTGGAGGCTGTTAAAGATTATTTTTAAAGCGGAAGCTTGACTGAAATCGCTTCGCCAGCTCTGAACAGTATGGCATCTAACGCCTTCTGTGCAACTGATCCGCTGCCGATAAAGAAATAGTCAGTAGAATCTTCAGCTTTTATCAAATATTTTTTATTATAAAGTTCTTTATCATTCTTTAAATCCACGATCCGCAAAACCAACCCGGTTTCCACATTTTTATCAAAATATATAAAATTAAAATGTGTTTCTTTTGTAATGGGCTGCAGCTCGGTATAAACAAAATAATCTGCCCCGCAGCCATCAACCTGCGCCGTCAATTCTGCAAATGAAGCTTTTTCGAATGACTTTTCTTTGAAGTTTTCACCATAAGGTTCAGCATCGATTTCAAGATAAATTCCTTCGATTTTCTTCTGCAGCTTTTCCAATGCTATTTGGGTAAGCTTTTCATCATAACGTGTTCCGGCGATATTGTTAAACACCAAAAGCACGCTGCTTTTCTGTCGCAAGCTTTTAGCCGCTTCAGCTTCGCAGGCCGCAGTAAAAAATACAAATATCATTAAAAAGACCCCCATAAGCCTTTTATCAAAATATTTTTTCATTATAGAACCTATTTTTTATCAGCAGCTACCGCAACAGATTTTTCTTCCGGCAATCTGACAGTTAAAACAGAAGTGATCTGTTCGTTGATCTTATTCAGGGCTTTCATGGCAACCGATTTATTACCTATGCCGCCGATCATTGTGCTGTCGGAAGCTTTCTCAGTAAACTTGCCATTATATAAATATTTACCATTTACCAAATCAATGATTTTCAATGGTACAGTAGTCGTTATATCTTTACCAACTGTAAAGAACGTCACTTTGTCTCTTGCTATAAACGGCTGCACTTCAATAAAAACGACATAATCAACATCTTCACCTTCAAAAGCATCAACTATATCGGCTCTTTCAGCCGTAGTAATATCAACAATACCAACTTTGTTTAACTTTTCGATATATGGTTCACCATTGATATAAATATATTTATCATCATTGATGCATTTTTCCAAATTGCCTAAAACCACTCCATCTACTTCGTCATTATAAGTAGTCTCGGCATTATTTACATAAAGCACAGCTACTTTAGGCATATTTTCCATTCTTTTGGCTTTTTCTGCCTGATATACCGGGTCGCTCTCCACCCTGATTTTTTCCATTCTTTCACGCATAGACACAGGAGCGTCAGCAGGTTCTGCAGCAAGTGCCGTAGCTGTGCTGAGTGCAAAGATCATAGTTAATAAATACAAAATTACTTTCTTCACCATTATCCCACCATTCTTATTTTTATGGACTTCCATAAATTCTTTACTGTATCTGATAATTTATCACCTCTTAATTCTACAGGTAAAACTTCACCCAATTATTATTCTTACAGCAAAAATACTATGCAAATACACTTTAAAGTTTTGCTTGTATTTTTATAAATAAATCATAACACACATACATATATCCAGCAATACTGTTAAAATAAAATTACAAAAAAATAATCTTATCACACATTTTTCAAACAAAGCCATCTATGTTATAAAATCACAAAGCGGCAACACAATAAATGTGTTGCCGCTTTTGCAGACAAACCTGAATACCTTGTTACGAATCATTAATCTTCTTTTTGAAGTTCTTCCTGTACATAATTAGGCAGAGCAAAAGCACCGAGATGTACCCCGGGATTATAATAACGATTTTGCAGCCCAAATTCAGACCAGCGTTTAAAGTCAGCATCTTTCACTGGATCAAGACCTTTCGAAGCAAACCCGAACAACCAGTGTCCAGAAGAATAGGTAGGCATATAAAATTGATAAACTGTTGCTATGGAAAATACCGAAGCAAGTTTTTTATGCGCCCGGCGCATTTCATACGCATATTCTTTATAGTAAGGTGATTCGTGCTGATTGATCAAGATACCCTTATCATTCAGCGCCCGGTAGCAATTGCGGTAAAACTCGGTCGTAAAAAGACCTTCGCCAGGTCCAAGCGGATCTGTAGAATCGACGAGTATCAAATCATATGCACCCTCAGGCGCGTCTTGTACGAATTTTAACCCGTCGCCAAAAATCAGATTGATCCGCGGATCATTATCCAGCGCACAAGCAGTCTGTGGAAAATATTTCTGGCACAGACGTACGACACGTTCATCGATTTCGACCATATCTACCTGCTCTACTGTTTTAAAGCGGCAGACCTCACGTGCAGTACCACCGTCACCGCCGCCAATGATCAAGACCTTTTTGATGTCCGGATTAACTGCCATCGGCACATTACTGATCATTTCATGATAAATAAATTCGTCCTTTTCGGTAATCATAATCAGCCCGTCTAAAGTGAAAAATTTACCAAAAGTTTCCGAATCAAAAAAGTCTATTTTCTGAAAGGGAGTCTGCTCGCTATATAATTGCTCTTTGACCAAAATCGAAAGTTTGGCGTCGGGAGCGTGAAATTCAGAAAACCATAAATCCAGCATACTTACTCCTCCTTAAAGATTGATGCGGTCCATATTTTTGCCGTAGAAGATCTCGTCCATTTCATGACGCAGCTTGGCCTCAATCCGTTTTACTTCGCCTGGATGCAGCTGTTCTTTGCTAAGCCCGAACAGATAGTTATCAAGGTCGAAATCTTTGAGCTTACACTTGGTATGGAAAATATTTTCCTGATACACGTTCACGTCTATCATCTGGTAATGTTCCTTTATCAGCTCAGGGATATAATCTTGAATTGAAGTGATATTGTGATCTATAAACAGTTTATGTCCTGTAATATCACGCGTAAAACCACGCACACGGTAATCGATAGTCATAATGTCGGTATCGAAACTGTGGATCAGATAATTAAGCGCTTTCAGCGGTGAGATCTCACCGCAGGTAGATACGTCGATATCGGCCCGAAAGGTACTGATACCACCGATAGGGTTATATTCGGGATAGGTATGCACCGTGATATGGCTTTTATCTAGATGGGCTAAAACTGTTTCCGGTAAAGGGCCCGGAGCGGAACTGTTATCTTCAGCACCAACGCTGTGCAGACAGCCTTCGGCAATGAGGATAGTGACACTGGCGCCCTGCGGCTCATAATCCTGCTTGGCGATGTTCAGAATGTTTGCTCCGATAATGTTGGAAACATTTGTTAAAATTTCCGTAAGACGGTCGGCATTATACTGCTCGTCGATATACTGCAGGTAAGCCTCCCTGTCTGCTACCGTCTTAGTGTAGCAAATGTCGTACATATTAAAGCTCAGGCTTTTCGTCAGATTATTGAAACCATGTAGCTTTAATCTCTTTACCTCTTTCTCCAATTCAACAAATCAGCTCCTTGTCACCAAATTTATTGCAAGTTTGCAATATGGATTATATTTATTATATAGGCAAACTCTGGCAAAAACAATAAAATAAAAAAATACTTCCTACGTTACGTAGGAAGTATAAAAATCCAGTTTAGCGCATATTGATGAATTGTAAATCTACGCCGAAGTCGCCTGCTTTCAGCGTTTGGATAACAGCCTGAAGATCGTCTTTTTTAGCTCCGCTGACGCGTACCTGATCGTCCTGCATCTGAGCATTGACTTTCAATTTAGTCGCTTTGATCGCGGCTACGATCGCTTTGGCTTTTTCCTTCGGTATACCCTGCAGGATAGTAAGTGTCTGGCGAACTGTGCCTTTGGATGCCGGCTCTACCTTACCCAGCTCCAGGCAGCGCAGCGGGATATCACGTTTAGCCATACGGGCACGCAGCATATCGATGATAGCGTTCAGCTTATATTCGTCTTCAGCTGCCAATTTGATACATTTTTCTTCTAATTCGATGCTGGCATCACTGCCGCGGAAATCATAACGCTGGGCGATCTCCTTTTTCGTTTGATTGACCGCATTGTCCATTTCCTGCATATCGACCTGCGATACAACGTCAAAAGAACTGTCTTTAGCCATGATGTCACTCCATTCGTTGATTTGTTAATAATAACATTATATCAAAAAATCGAGAGCTTGTCATTTCGTCAGCGTCACCGTATCGATCAGCTTGCCGTCCTGCTTCAGGCTGGTCACTGTCAGCTTGCCGTCATTAACAGTCAGCTTCATATAATTAGGCTGGTCAAGCACGCCGTCAAAAGCGACCTCCTGCGGCTTGGCACGCGAACCGGCCCATGTTTTATCACCACTGCGGCCCGAAGAAATATAGATCGTTCCCTGTGATGCCACATTACCGTTTTTAAACGGAGCAGAACGGCCGTAGGTATGATTATGAGCAGAAAAAACTACATCGACATTGCCACGGTCAATAACCGGAAAAAGTGCCGAGCCCAGTTCATTGGGTCTGCCGTCCTGATAGCGGAACAGATTACGGTGCACCAACACGATTTTCCATTTCTTATCACTGGCGGCCAGATCGCGCTCCAGCCAGCTCACCTGACTTGCGATCAGTTCAGGCTTCCACTCGTTTAATTCCTCCTGCTGCGTATCGATTACAGAAAAATGCACATCGCCGTAATCATAGCTGTAAGCCTGCTTCTGCAAACCCTCCGGCCCATTCAGGGGCAGATCGAACAAATTAAGATATAAATCGCCGCGGTAAGGTTTCCATTGCAGCGAATAATTTTCATGGTTGCCACTGATAGGAGCAACCGGAATCTGCGGCAACAGCCCGGACGCTCCACGGAACCAACTGCGCCACTGGCTGTATTGCTCGCCGTTATCTACAAGATCGCCCATATTGATGAAAAAGGCGGCTTCCGGATCGTGACTGTAAGCATAAGCGGCAGTCTTACGCCAGACATTATAATCAAGGCTTTGCGAATCGCCGAAGATCAAAGCCGTAAAAGCGCCTCCGGTATCTGTTTTCAACGTTTGCCAGGCAGAAAATTCTTTGCCGCCGCCAGCCCTGTATTCATAAACAGTTCCCGGCTCCAAAGCTGTCAGCGTCACACTTTGCTGATAAACCGTCCCTGAATCTGTTGCAAATTCTTTGCCCTGCGCCCGCACCCTGTGAAGCTCATTTTCGCCCTGCAGCTTATATTCCACCCAGGCATCGCTTTCCGGCGCATGCGTCTGCCACATAATAGTCCGCGAGGTTTTACTGTCGGCAGTAATCACCTGCCGCAGCTGCTGCGGCTCGTAACGCGCAGGCTGTTCGGCGCCGCAATATTGACGTTCATAAAAAAAGATACCGATCCCGACCACGGCAAGCATCAATGCCAGCAGGCCAGTTTTTGAAAAAGCTTTACTCCATCTCATTTTTTCCCCTCTCTCCCGCTACCATACTGTTTTATGCCAAGCTATACCGCTCCCAAAAGACCGTAATTACCTGCCGCATAAAAAGCAGTTCCGTAAAAAATGTTGATATCATTGCGGAAAAGGACGACAACAGCGCCCTCTTCTTTTTCCTTGTTTAAATTATATAGGTCTGGTCTGCGCTCCAGTCAAGAAAACATTTTGTGAAAAATAATAGGACCCGCCGATAATATTTTCCGGCGGATCCAAAACGTATATGTTTTATCAGTCGATGATATTTTGCTTGTAATCGTGATAACAGCTTCTCAGCTTCTCCATTGTTTTTACCATTTCCAGCTTTAACTTGGAGGCGGCATCAAAATCGCCGCGGCTAAAAGCATCGCGGATCATAGTAAAGATACACGGAGCCTCGACAGAATCTTTAGCCAACATAACACGCAGCGCTGCGATCTTCTCCCACAGCTCATCGTCACATTTATTATAGAAGCCAGTGTCATGCAGACATTTCATTGCCACGATCTCAGCATGGAATTCGGGGATGATCCTGTTTAAGAGCTCGGTCTGCCAGCGAACCAAGGCACCTTTGGCAAAAGAATCGATAAATTCTGCGCGCAGGATATTGCCGCTGGTAAGAGCAGCTTTCTTTTCGGGATATTTATTAAAGCCGCACATATTTTCCCACACAGTTGCAGGCGGTTTACCAAACAGACGGCTGCGTTCTTCCTCGCTGAAGTCTTCAAAAACATCATCTTCGCTACGGTATTCGCGGTCTTTTTCCAGATAGAAGCCTTCAACGCCGGCCTTTTTGGACAATTCGGCTTCCAGTTCCTTCAAATTTTTGCCTGATTCCACACAAGCCTTGATTCCATCCCACATTGCCAGATAGAAAGCAGCGATAGCAATATAGGTATTAGTATAAGGATTAGGCGAACGCATTTCTATACGGGTCGCCATCGGACTGTCGATATCGCGGATCAAACCTGCCAGAATCGTACGGTTACGGGAAGGGACCTGCGGACTGATACCCAAAGAGGTAACGATACAGACAGGGGCTTCAAAACCTGGCTTCAAGCGGTTCAATGAATCGATCGTAGCTGAAATAAAAGGATTGATGACCTCATAGTTCTTCAAAAGGCCCATCATTGAACCGTAACCGATAGCAGACAGAAAATCCGCTTTCATATCGCCGGGCGCAAACAGATTGACCATTTTACCATTTTTGAGTTTTGCGGCAATACCGACATGGGTATGTTCGCCGCTTCCTGCAACGCCGGGGATCGGTTTAGCCTGGAAGGAAACTTCCAGACCGTTCATCCGAAAAACCTCTTTAACTATAATGCGGGCCAGCAGTTCGTTATCAGCAGTTTGCAGACCGACGTTAAATTTCCAGTCTACTTCCAGCTGTTCCATAACATGCGTCATATGACCTGCGCCGTCGATCTGTCCACGTACGCCGCCGCATTCTTTATGGCCCATTTCCGGTTCCAGACCATAAGCTTCCATCATTTCTATAGTCTGTTCTAAAGCGGTACGCACGTTACCGCGGGTACGCTGCCAGTATTGCTCCTGCATCATCTGCGAAGAAGAAAGGGCTTCGATCGGTGCGTCTTCACGCGGAGATTTGACCCAGAATTCCAGCTCGGTAGCACAGGTAAAGACCAGTTTTTCGATCTGAGACAGGTCAACATGTTCAAGACCTGCTATCTGCGGATGTTTTTTGAACATTTCCAGCATTTGTGCTTCCACATAATCCAGGCTGTTTTGCAGGATCGAACGGGAATCAACAAAGATTTCGTTGTGGATCAGGAAACAGGGTATGCGCAGGGTTCCGACCATTTTACCTGTCTGAGCATCAAAATGCTCGTAATTATAATCAATATACCAGTTGACACTTTTGTCGACCTTCATATCGACGCGGGCGTTATTTAAAGTAGCAATGCCCGGCAAAACAACGGAAGAACCATCAGTCTGAGCAGCCATACCTTCCAGGAAGCTGTTGATATCTTCGATAAATAAATTGATGGGCACTTTTTCGTCGGTATCGTTACCGGCAAAGTCAACACCCATAAAAGAAACAAATTTGATTTCCGGGTGCATTTCCAGCAAAGCCTTCAGTTCCTCCGGGGTTTGCTGTTCAGGGTTAATGTAATACAACATTTCTTTGTTCATCATAGCAATCACTTGCGGCACTGTGCCGCGCTCCTTTCCCAATGCTGAAGCTGAAATACAAATATAAAAAGGACCTTCCTATTTTTAAGCAATAAAATAGAAAGATCCCCATTGATCTATCGCCATCATTATAACAAACAACAGTCAGGCTTGTCCAGTGTTTAAAACAAACTTTAAACACTTTTTTTAACCAAACACCAAATATCACTTGCTCAAAAGCCGGATCAATATTTCTTCCAGCTTTTCAAACTGCCGGCCGCCATAGCGGATTTCGATATTGAGCTGTGATAGTTCCAAAAGTGCCCGTTCCAGTTCACCCAAGCCAAAGCGGCGGCTCTGCTCCGCCATTTTTTTTACAGCAAAAGGCGCGGCTTTTAACTCTGAAGCGATCTCGGCCTGCGAGGCCCTTCCTTCCAGAAGTTCTTTGACACGTCCAAGACGTCGCAATTGGAACGAAACCAGGCCGCATAGCGCCAGCACAGTATTACCGTGCTTACGTTCTTCACCCAAAAGCTCCAAAGTCTGCCCCAGCTTCTTTTCGGCAATGGCGTTCAGCAGCGCAAAGCGCGAAACTTCAGGCAACGCAGCGAAAGTCTGCTCGATATCATCTTTCGTCCAAATCTTACGTTCACCGGCGTAAACCGATAGTTTTTCGATTTCCTGTTCCAGCAGCAGCAGCGGCGCATTGTCAGTTACCGACAGATATTCCATGATCGTTTGTGACGCTTCATAATCAAAACGGCAGCCGCGCAGCGCAGCCTGTTCGTCCAGCCAGGGCTTCAGCTGATAGGATTTGAGAGACTTGCATTCCACCATCGCAGCAGTTTTAAGCAGGCTTTTATAAAGTTTACCGCGTTTATCGATTTTTTCGCCTAACAGCAGTACCTGACAATGTTCAGGTACATCAGCCAGCAGTTCTGCCAGCTCTTCCTGCTGCTGTTTGCGTTTTTCGCCGCCATCCTTACCTCCCCACAGCTTTTCATCTTTAATGATAACCAGACTGCGTCCTGAGAAAAAAGGGTAGGTATTGACAGCAGCAGATATTTCCTTTATATCCGTATCACGCTCAAAAACAGTTATTTCCCTGTCTTCCGGCGCGGCGTCGCCAAAAACAGCCCGCGGTAAAGCGGCGGCTATTTTATCTTTATAATAGCCTTCTTCGCCGAACACTGCGATTACACCAGCTACCTGTGTACCGGCACTTAATTGCTGCATAATTTTTTCTGCCGTGATTTCCATGTTTGTACTCCTTCAAGCCACTAAAAAAATTCCTTCTGATACCGATAACTATAACATTTTACCTGGCTGCCGTCAAAAGTGATTTTAAGCGCTCCGTCCTGATCTGTACGCCGCACCTGAACCCCGCAGGCTGCCAGACGCTGCAGCGTTTCACTGCCAGGATGGCCGTAGCTGTTGGCCGCACCGACTGAGATAACCGCCAGCTGCGGACTGACTGCCGCTAAAAACGGCATTGAAGAAGAAGCATTACTGCCATGGTGACTGACCTTCAATACCTGACCGGGCTGAATCTGCCCCGCTGCCAGCAGTTCCTCCGTTTCTGTTGCATCACCTGTAAAAACAATGCTGCCGTCAGCAGATACAACCCTCACGATCAGCGAGCTTTCATTTGCATCGCTGTCAGCGCTGCCGACAGGCGCGCTGATGATCTGTATTGCAGTATTGCCCAGGGAATAATTTGTGCCGCTCTCGGCATATATAAGCTGCGCTTTGGTATTCTTCAGCAGTGCCTGTATATCTGCTGAAGGCTGTTCCTGAGGCATAATGAGCCTGCGTATAGGTATATTTTTAGCTACTGCGGCCGCTCCTCCTGCATGGTCGTGGTGTCCGTGGCTTAAAAGCAGCATATCCAGACTGCGAATCCCCAGGTAACGCAGATAGGGCAGAACGATACGGCTGCCCGTATCATAGTCACCACGCAGACCACCGGTATCAATCAGCAGCGTCTGACGCTGCGGTGTTACGACCAGTGCCGCATCCCCCTGTCCCACGTCGATAAAATGTACGGTCAGAGGCTGCGGCCTGAATTTATCATAAAGCCCGATCCCCACCAGCATACAGCAGCATAAACCGATCAGCAACCGTCTTTCGCAAGCAGTGAAATCATCCCAGTCGCTGCTGCCGAAAAGCAGCAACAACAGTAAATAATAGACAGCGCCGCATAAAAGAGGCCAGCTGCCAACAGTGACAGTTGCCCAGCCGCCGGATGCCAGCCAGTGAATGATATTCAGCAAGGGGTGCAGTAAAAGCCCTGCCAGTAAAAACAGCAGCTTTCCCAACCCAAATACCGGCAGGAGGGCATATCCCGCCAGTGTCAGCAGTAGTGCCAGTTCCAGCAGCGGTACTAGAAGCAGATTAGCTGCCAGCCCACTCAGTGAAAGCTGATGAAAATAATGGATCAAAAACGGCAAAGCCGCCAGCTGTGCTGTTAAAGATACTGCCAGGATCTCGGCAATCCCCACAGGTAAGTAACGGGTACACAGGCCGCTCAGTACCGGGTAGAAATACAGCAGCCCTGCTGTTGTGGTAAATGATAACTGAAAACCTGCGTCCCAAAGCCAGCGCGGTTCATAGCAGAGCAACAGTATGACCACAGCACAGAAAATATTACTGCGCTGCGGCAGCCTGCCGCTAACGCCGGCTCCAAATAGTGCCAGCGACATAAGCAAAGCCCTCAGTACAGGCGGTTTGAACCCGCACAAAGCCGCATAAAAAAATAAAATCCCTGCCAGCAGCGCCATAGTACAGTGGTTACGGCGCCGCAGCAGTACAAGCAGAAAGCCTGTCACCACTGCTATATGCGTACCAGATACAGCCAGCAGATGCGCCAATCCCACAGCAGCAAAATCTTCCCGCGTCTGCGCACTGATACCGTCGTACCCCCCTAAAGTCATACCGGCTAAAACAGCTCCGGCCTGTCCCGGTACAGTATGCTGCAGATTTGAACGCAGCCCTGCAGCCAGTCCGCCGATATACTGCCTGATACTTTGTCCGTCCCCGGACAAATACAGCTCACTGCCTTTTATAGACATTCGCCCCTGTAAATCCTGCAATTCGTTCCACAGCCCGCTATCCCAACCACCCGGATTGGCGAAATCAGTCATTGGTTTAAGCGTTCCCTGTACAATAACGCCACCGGTTATTTTCTCGCTAAGATCCTGCCCTTGGACGAACACACGTACTTTACCAGATACTGCGATTGCTGTATCGGGTAAAGAGCTGCCAAGTTCCGCACTATTTGTCTGCACCGCTTGACAGGCAAGCACCAGACTGGTTCCCTGCGGCGTTACTTTGACACTGCCAGCTTCCACTCTGCCGAAAATACGTACTTCCTGACCGGTAAAAGTCTGCAAAGGCAGCTGCGGCTGACGCATGGCCCCGCTGCCGCTGGCAGCGCCACAACAAAAACACAAACCAATACCTGCCGCGGCCAACAACTTTACTCCAGCCTTTTGGCGGCAGCACCAGGCAAGCAGCAGCAGAAAAAGTGCCGCCAGTATCAATGCTGGTATCAACGGCAACAGCTTACTGAGCCCTGCGTGGCAGCCAAGCAGAAATGCCAGTGTGGCGGCGACAATGATCTGTTCCAGCTGACGCTGCATCACAGCTCCAGATAAGGCTGCATTTTGCTAAACTTGGCCTTACCGATCCCTTTGACCTTCATAACATCCTCGATACTGGCAAACCCATGCGCCGCCCGATACTCAAGTATACGCTGCGCGGTAATATCACCGACCCCAGGCAACGCTGTCAGTTCGGCAGCCGTAGCCGTATTCAAATGTACCTTGCCGCCGGCTTTTGCTGTGCCCCTGCCACTCTCAGCAGCAGTCTTTACCGAGACCAAAGTATTTGCGCCTGCTGCCTCAGCAGCTGCACCTGCATTTACCGGCGCAGTCTGCTCACGCAATTGCCTGGCACTTAACCGCGGCACATTTACCTGCATACCATCTTTCCATCATCGCTATCCAGCCCCTTTAAAACGCAAAAAAGCAGAGTTCCTGAGGTCAACAATAAATTCGTTATACCTTAGGAACTCTGCCATAGCGTCTTTATGATTTGATCTTACTGATCCAGCTATTTAATTTTTTTCTGCGATTTAAGGTCTGGCAACAATATTGACCAAACGTCCGGGTACGCAGACGATCTTCACGATCTTGCCGACATCGACCATAGCAGCGATATGTTCATCCGCCAAAGCCAGTTTTTCCAGTTCTTCCCTGCCGGCTTCCGCAGGTACAACCAAACGGCCTTTGACCTTACCGTTGACTTGCAGCACGATCTCGACATTATCGACCTTCATGGCCTCTGCCTCGGCTTTAGGCCAGCTTTGTGCATGCACGCTGCTGTCAGCGTCGATGACGCCATGCCACAATTCTTCGGTTACGTGCGGTACGAAAGGAGCAAGCAACCGCAGCAAAGCGGAAACGGTTTCATAAACCAGACCGGCATTGTAATTTTTCTGAGCTTCCTTATAAACATATAAAGCATTGACCAACTCCATCATCGCACTGATTGCAGTATTGAAATTAAACCGCTGCTCGATATCGTCGGTAACTTTTTTGATCGTATTATGCAGCACGCGGCGCAGCTCTTTATCAGCTTCATCCAGTTTTGAAGTATCATAGCCGGTGACCTTTTGGGCCAGCTCACCCTGGAAGTGGCTGACGATACGCCAGACACGGTTGATAAAACGGAAGGAACCCTCCACGCCCTGATCGCTCCATTCCAACTCTCTTTCAGGCGGAGCAGCAAACATAATAAACAGACGAGCAGTATCGGCACCGTATTTGGAAATGATCTCTTCCGGAGAAACGACATTACCTAAAGATTTACTCATTTTCGCACCGTCTTTAATGACCATGCCCTGAGTCAGCAGGTTTGTAAATGGTTCGTCGTATTTTACAAGGCCTGCGTCACGCAATACCTTCATAAAGAAACGTGAATACAGCAAATGCAGGATCGCATGCTCGATACCCCCGATGTACTGATCGACCGGAGCCCAGTAATCAACAGCTTCTTTACTGAATGGAGCAGTATCGTTTTTCGGATCGGTATACCGCAGATAATACCAGGAAGAACACAGGAAAGTGTCCATAGTATCGGTCTCGCGGCGGGCCGGCTTACCGCATTTGGGGCAGGTGCAGTTAACAAAGCTTTCACTGGTTGCCAGCGGTGAAACGCTGCCCGCATCAAACTTGACGTCTGCCGGTAAACGTACCGGCAGCTCTGCTTCCGGCACCAGAACTTCGCCGCAGTCAGGACAGTAAATAATCGGGATCGGAGCCCCCCAATAACGCTGACGGCTGATGAGCCAGTCGCGTAGACGGTAGTTGACATGGCGGGAACCAAAGCCCTGTTCTTCCGCATAATCCATAATAGCTTTGATTGCAGCATGCATCTCCATGCCGCTGAACTTGCCGGAATTTACCAGCACGCCCTCTTTTTCTTCATAGGCGGCAGTCATATCTTCAACTTTTAATTCCTGGTCTTTAGGAGTAACGACAACGATCTTATCCAGACCGTATTTATCGGCAAACATCCAGTCGCGCTGATCACCTGTAGGTACACCCATAACAGCTCCGGTGCCATAATCGTACAGGACATAGTTGGTGACCCAGATCTCTACCTGGCGGCCATTGAAAGGATTGACAGCATATTTCCCGGTAAAGATACCTTCTTTTTCCGACTCGCTGGAAGTACGTTCAATATCGGACTGGTTGCGCACACGGGCGCAGAAAGCCCTGATCTCGTCTGCCTTCGGATTATCACGGCACAACTGCTCTACCATTGGATGCTCGGCAGCCAGGACCACGAAGGTAACGCCAAATGCCGTATCCGGACGGGTAGTGTAAACAGGTAGCTTAGCCTTGATGCAGGGCACGTCAAAGCTGAATTCCAGACCTTCACTGCGCCCGATCCAGTTTTTCTGCATCGTCTTAACGCGTTCCGGCCAGCCGTTCAAAAGTTTCAAATCATCCAAAAGTTCTTCCGCATAATCGGTAATTTTGAAGAACCATTGTTCCAGATCTTTTTTGACGACCTCATGGTCACAGCGCCAGCAGCGTCCGTCGATAACCTGCTCATTAGCCAAAACAGTGTTGCATTCACCACACCAGTTGACAGCAGATTTTTTCTTGACGGCCAAACCGCGCTTATAAAACAGCTCAAAGAACCACTGGGTCCATTTATAGTAATCTTCCTTACAGGTGGCAACTTCGCGGTCCCAATCATAGGACAGTCCCAGTTCCTTCTGCTGACGGGTCATGTTGGCGATATTTTCCATCGTCCATTTAGCAGGGTGGATACCATGTTTGATCGCGGCATTCTCAGCCGGCATACCAAAAGAATCCCAGCCCATCGGATGCAGCACGTTAAAACCGTTCATACTGCGGAAGCGGGCAACTACGTCGCCGATGGAATAATTGCGTACGTGCCCCATATGCAGGTTGCCCGAAGGATACGGGAACATTTCCAGCACATAAGACTTGGGTTTGCCTGCATCAATATCAGTTTTAAATGCCTTGTTATCTTCCCAATATTTCTGCCATTTGCTTTCTATGGCATGGGGAGTATACTTTTCTTCGATCATTCTTCTCATAACCTCCTAAAATTTGCTTACCACCGCAGCGCGGCAAATAAAAAAGTCCCCGGCTGTTAGGCCAGGGACGAAATAGCTTTCGCGGTACCACCCTGATTGCCGAAAAAAAATCTCGGCCACTCAAAACCTGTAACGCCGGTTATGCGTCCGCGCTTTTGACGCGGCTCCTCCACGGCGAGTTCACCTTGCTCCCGTATTGACTCGCAGCTGCCGTCAACTTTCTGCAACAGGGATCTGTGGTTACTACTCCGCTTCACCGAATTTGTTCATTCTGCAAATACTTTAACCATTATATCACAAATCCGCGGAGTTTCAAGTCTTTTCTTCCCCATCTGCCTAGTACGCACTGCAGGCGCGGCTTTTAATGCTCTGCGCTCATCTGGAGCCTGCTTACTCTCCCTCCAGCTTAATAGTATGACGCTGCTGCACCAACAGCCAAAATGCCAGTGTGATCACCAGTACGATGATACCTGACAATGCAAACATATTGGCATAGCCCAATATCTCGGTAATAAACCCCAGACCCATAGCGCCGACGACGATGCCGACTTCAATAAAAGCAGTAAAAAAACCCAGTGCCGGTCCACGTTCTTCCGGCCGGGTAACATCAACGACCAGTGCAGTAAGCGCCGGCACTAAAGCTCCATATCCCAGTCCGAATAATATTGCGATCAGCCCAAGCGTCCAAACGTTATCCATAATAAAGAAACACATAGCCGCCAGTGCAACCAAAAGTGAAAACGGCAAAATCACCAGACGCCTGTCGACATGATCGGACAGCTTACCGGCAAAGACCCTGCTGCCCATCGTCGCCAAAGCATAGACTACGAAAAAAATACCATAATCACTTATATTCCGCTGCTGCGCATAAATCGGTAAAAAAGTAAGAATCGCGCCATAGACCAGTGATGCACCCAAAAGGCACAGCGAAGACATAAAAATTACCCGCCGCCTGAAAATCGGCAGCAGATCCAGTTTTTGTTCCTGGTCATAAACAGGATTCGTTTCCTTGAGCGGCAGTAACACGAAAAAGCATACTAATGCCGTAACAAAAGTCACGTTGAACAAAAAAGGATAACTTTGTGTATGCTGAAGTATCCAAATGCCTGCTGCTGGAAAAACAGCCATAGAAACCACACTGCAGGTCTGATAAATCCCCAGCACCTCGCCGCGCCTGTCTACCGGCGCATAATCGGCTATATAGGCAGCCGATGCCGCCAGATACATCGCCAGACAAACACCATGCGCAAGCCTGAGTACGACCAGCGGCACCACGCCGGTAACTCTGCCGAACAGCAGAAACAACAGTGCAAAAGAAATCGTACCCAGAAGCATCATACGCTTACGACCCCATTCGTTGGCCAGTTTACCCAAATACGGCCGTATAATAAAGGACGACAGCCCGAAAGCGCCACCAACCAGCCCGATATCGGCAGGTGTACCGCCCAACATCTCCACATACTGCGGCAATACCGGAATATACAAATAAAAAGCTCCATAATACAAAAAATTAGCCAGGCAAAACAAAATAAAATTCACTGACCACATACTGAAATCCTGCTGCTTTGTCATAGTTGCCCCTCCCCTGCGTTTTGATACTTTCATTGTATAAAAATGCTGAAAGCGGCAACAGCAACCAGAGATAGAAAGGAAAAAGATTCTCGCATCCTAATTCAGCCTTCATATCTATATTAAACGGATTAATCAGACTTTAGTAGTAAACACAGGCATTTATTCTCGCGCTGAGGTCAACCCTGTCAGCAATTCCTTGCATTCCTTCTTAAAATAAGCTAACATTAAGTTAACATTAAGCAGCAAAAATGGAGCATAATTCATGAAAATTTACGCTATCGGCGACCTGCACCTTTCCGGAAAGCCTCCGTCCAAGCCTATGGAAATCTTCGGCGAACACTGGGCAGACCACGCCGCCAAGGTTGCAGCCAACTGGCATCAACTTATCCGGAGCGACGATACCGTCATCATCTGCGGCGACACCTCATGGGCCATGGACCTGCAAGACGCGCTGACCGACCTGAACTGGATCGCCGCCCTGCCCGGGCGCAAAATCATTCTGCGCGGCAACCATGACTACTGGTGGTCATCTTTAAAAAAGATGCAGACTGCGACAGAAAATAATTTCAGCTTTCTGCAAAACAACTTTTTTACCTGCGGCACGACTGCCATCTGCGGCAGTCGTGGCTGGCTCCTGCCTTCATCTGACAATTTTAACGCGGACGATGCCGCTATCTACCGCCGTGAAGGACTGCGCCTGGAGGCTTCACTGGAAGCTGCCAGACAAGCCGGCTACAGCGATATCATAGCCGCACTGCATTATCCGCCTCTTTATGACGCTGCAAATGAATCTGTTTTTGCCGAACTGCTGGAGCGTTACGGCGTCAGGCACTGCGTTTTCGGCCATATTCACGGCAGCGATGCAAGCATGGTTTTTGAAGGTATCCGCAACGGCATCACCTATAAGCTTGTCAGCTGTGACACGCAGGGTTTTATACCGCAGCTGGTAAAATAAACAGCGAAGAAGGCGTTCCTATGCCCAAAAATATTTCCGCAGCAACACTGATGGTTTTATCCGCCTGCATCATTTGGGGCGCACAGCCGATGTTCGTCACTTTTGTCGTCCGCGAGTTCGACCCGATCCCTCTGGTCAGTATCCGTTATTTTACAGTAGGCGTAGTGCTGCTGGCAGCGCTGGCTTACAGCGGCGAAAAACTGCTGCCACCACGCAAGGCCTGGCTGCCGCTGTTTTTGATGGGCGTCCTCAGCGTTGGCGGCAACAATGTTGCGCAATTTACAGGCCTGCAATACTCGACCGTAGCCAACCTTACTATTATTGCCTCGCTGACGCCTGCCGTGACCGCACTCTTAAGTCTGGTGCTGCTGCATGAACGGCTGCACAAGCTGCAATGGCTCGGTATCGCCGCCAGTATCATCGGCGCCGTTTACCTGATCAGCAAAGGTTCGCTTTCAACGATTATCAACCTGAACTTTAATTTCGGTGATATCCTGTTCTGCGTCAGTATGGTCGCCTGGGCTTTTTATACCATTCTTGTCGCGCAGGTCAGTAAATATGTATCTGCCTACAGCGCTGTAGCCTGGGCCGGGCTGCTTGGCTCGCTGACTACGGCTGCTTACAGTATCCTGACCGGGCAGTTTGCACTGCCCTATGACCTTTCCGCTTTAGCCTGGGGTTCCTATTTTTACGTTATTTTTATCGGCAGCCTGGTCGGTATGCTGTTCTGGAACAAAGGCATCCGCGTTATCGGCCCCAGTCAGGCCGCCGTGTTTATGAATCTGATGCCGTTAGTAGGCATCATCTGCGGCATCGCCTTTCTCGAAGAAAGCTTCTATACTTCCGAAGCAGTTGGCGGCGCTCTTATCATCGCCGGTGTGTATCTGACTACGCAGTACCGCCTGCTGGCCTATAAACTGGCCAGATATCTGGTCAAACGCCGGCGGCAGAAATCATTGAACGACTGTTAAGCTTTTAAGTTACGGGCAGATGCCCGGCACTTTATAAATCATCATCGAAAGGTCTGTCAGCACTGCCATGCAAACGAACAAGCTTACCGCCTCGGCACTTTTGATCTGTACTTGCGTCATCTGGGGTATTCAACCTATGTTCGCCAAATTCGTCGTCAGGGAAATGTCGCCCATACCTATGGTCAGCATTCGCTACACTATCGTAGCCCTGACGCTGTTTGCTATGCTTGCCTGGCGCGGCGAAAAGCTGCTGCCACCACGCAGGACCTGGCCGGCTTTATTTACCATGGGCATCCTTGGCGTCTGCATCAATAACGTTACCCAATTTACCGGGCTGCAATATTCGACAGTCACCAACTTTACCATTATCGCCACACTTACGCCCATCGTGACGGCTCTGCTCAGCTTTGTGCTGATCCATGAACGTCTGCACCGCCTGCAATGGCTCGGCATCTGCAGCAGCCTGTGCGGCGCGCTGTACCTGATCAGCAACGGTTCGCTTGCGGCCATATTGACGCTGAGCTTTAATATCGGCGACGTACTCTTTTTTACCAGTCAGGTCGCCTGGGCACTGTATTCTATCATCGTCGTGCGCATCATCGACGATGTTTCCCCCTTTGCCATCGTCGCATGGTCGGGTCTGTTAGGTTCGCTTACCACGGCAGCTGGTGCTGCTTATCTTGGCCATTTCGAACTGCCCTCGCTGCTTTCACCGCTGGCTCTTGGCTCATATCTGTTCGTCATTTTTGCCGGCGGGCTGATTGCCATGATCTTCTGGAACAAAGGCACAGGCATCGTCGGACCCAGTCAGGCAGCCGTATTTATGAATATCATGCCGCTGGTCGGCATCATCTGCGGGGTGCTGTTTCTTGACGAACAACTTCTCATCTCTCAGGCTATTGGCGGCGTACTTATCCTCGGCGGCGTCTATCTGACCACACAATACCGTACCGTCGTCTATCGACTGGCAAAATATTTTACGCGTCGCCAGCGTAAACGCCAGCCGCTGCGCTGACATATCGATGATGGGCGACCTAAGCACAAACAGATCAAAATATCTCTCACAGTCAAGCTTCTTCTGCTCGCGTCTGCAACGGCGGCGAGCCTTTTTATTTTAGCAGGTACTATGTCATCCCCGACTTTATTGACACCGGCCGCGAACAGTGCTATGCTAAAAATGTTTACGGCATATGTCGCAAACTCATAACAATCACAGTAAGGGAGCGGTATAACAATGAAAATCGCAGTTACTTATCAGGACGGCGACATCTTTCAACACTTCGGACACACCGAATTCTTTAAAATTTACGACATCGAAAACACTGACATCGTCAAAACAGAAATCGTCAGCACCAACGGCAGCGGCCATGGCGCGCTGGCACAATTTCTGCACGAACACAGCGTCGATACTCTGATCTGCGGCGGTATCGGCGGCGGCGCTCAACTGGCATTGTCACAAGCAGGCATCAAGCTTTATGGAGGCGTTACCGGCAAGGCCGATGATGCAGTAAATGATTTGCTCAATAATAAACTGGACTATGACCCGGCAGTAAAATGCGCACACCACGAACAGGAACACGGCGGCGCAGGCCACACCTGCGGCGCACACGGCTGCGGTAGCAATAGTCACCACGGACATTAAGCGCCTTGCCCTGCATGATTTACCTGAACAGCAAAATTCAGTACACTACTTACTCACTGCATAAGCAGTGAGTTTTTCTTTTTCCGGACAGACTAAAAAGGAAATCCATCTGCACCACAGCCTTTACGCACCCGCTGCTGCTCAAGCTCACTCGTCGACAGCCCTACATAAATTTTCTTCTAAATCACCTGCCTGTAACTTCTTACTAGCCAGTATTTTCTCCATCGCAGACTAAATACATAGTCCAAATTCCAAAAATCAGGCTGCTTACACAAATGATTCTGCTAACCACTGTTTTGTAATCATTTCCCTGCTTCGGGGCAAAAGAAAACTGCCCCTGTTATATCAAGGGCAGTTTAAAAATATTTTTAAATTTTGTTTCGCGTACTACTGCTTACGTACGTTAGCAAGTAATACCTGTCTTTATATTCTGCTTACTGTGTTAGTATTGAGATAAATAGTATATTAAAACTCTAAACTGAATTTACTTTGTAGATAGTACGTTAGCAGAATATACCACGATGCTGTAACGTAAATACAAAACGTTTATTTTGTATCTTGTATCTTTTCTTGTTTATTTCTTTATTCTTATATATATAGGCGAAACAGCAACGATTTTAGCGGCGATGTGACGGAGATAGTAACAGTAATATAATAAAATTACTAAGTTTTAATATATCATTATATAAAAGATCCCATTATTAATCTGCTTCATTTTCTGCGATTTGCTCTAAAGTACTTTTTAATACTATCAAATCTGATTTTTTTATGGTTGAAATATCCATATTTTCTAGAAGTCCGTTTATTTTAATAAGTAAAACTTTTACTGTTTCCATATCCTCTGGAAATTTTCTCTTTATATTATGACTCCTATTAAACCTTAACAAAAAATTTCTAAACAAAATAATATCTTTCGGATCTGCTACTTCTAAAAAATTTTCTAAATCTTTAGTATCAATTTTTGATAAAAATCCTTGTTCCTCATAATTTCCAACATCAACATAAATTCTTTCAAACTCATACAATCTATCAATCAAACCATCGATAGAAACTGCTATCATCTGCAATTTTTCATTGTTTTTAGTTCTAATCATTTCCAATACTTTTCTTTTTAATTCAAAACTATATTCTCTTGCCTCTTTATTCTCAAATAAAATTTTATTCCCCCATATATTATAAATTTCATATTTAGTCAATAAATTTTTCTCCATATTGTCTTTAATACGTTGTTTGATTTCTTCATCGTTAAAATACTTTTCTGCTAATTCAAAACAAATATCTGTAATGGTATCATAATCATCAATATCATATTTATCACTTTCTAACTTACCCATTACTACACTAAAATTATCTTCTATCTCTTTATCAGTTTTACAATAATACCACTCTTTAAGTATATATAGTTCCTGTAAACGTTCTCTCCTTTTAAACGCTTCCATCTGGCTTTCTACTACTTTAAACATTTCATCATCAACAAAGTTGTATTTTACAAGATAGTGATCTATAAATTTAGCCCCCCAAATAGATGAATCTAACAAACTAGCACTTTTTAGTTCCCACTGGAACCCAGTCTTATCTATGCAATTATATTCCTGTAACTTTTCAACTTCCTCCCATTTTATTTCATTTGTATTCATTTTCATATCCTTTAAAGCAATAGACATATTGATGCAACGTTTTAACATTATTCCCCAAAAGTTATTCCTATTGTTTATTGAGTAACCTTTATCACAAATATGTTCTTCTATTTTTTTACATAATTCTTCAAAGCGCTTTAATGCGAATTTTAATGTTCTAATATTTTTTGATTCAAGTCGTTCAAAAGTTTCTATTATTAAATCTTTATTATCTTGAACAAACTGACTGACATTTGATTTCAATTTCAATCCATTTAATATATTTTCAAATATTTCGTCCATCTCGTTTTCAAAATTTATTGTTAAACCAACAACTTTTTCTTTAAATTTCAAATAATCTTGAGCATTTTTTCTACTAATAATATATTCTTCATTGACTACTATCATTGTTTTAGTATTAGTTTGACCTGCTAAAGAATCAATTAATCCTAGTAACTCACTATACGTAATTGTACTTCTCTCAAAATCGTCAAAACAAAAGATATAATTTTCAAAACTTATAACACCAGATGTTATATCTGCAATTATTGAGTTTATTTTTTCTCCTTTAGGGCATAAACTAATACTGCCTCTCAACAATTTTGACCAAAATCCCAGTTTAGTTGATGCAGAAGTATTTATTGATTTTATATTTTGATTACTGTTTATCCGTGCTTTTTTTCTCGCACGTTCATTAACAATAATATTTGCGACATGAAAAGATATATCTTGTAAAATTTCTTCTACACTTTTCAATCCAAACAAGGAAATATAAATTACTTGCTTTTCGTACGCACTTTGCAAATGATCGATTAACTTATTTTTAACAAAATAAGTTTTTCCAGATCCCCATCCTCCATTTATCATAATGGCATAATCTGTCTCTTTTTCACATATATATACATCTATACTTGATAATGTTTTTTCAATTCCCATTTTGCAAAACACCTCTTTAATTTTTTTATATTTATATTATATCAATCTATATTACACAACAGCAAAAACACTCAACTAATAAAGTTGAGTGTTTTTATCTTTTAACCTATACCAATCCAAAATACTTTTCAAAAAACTTTTTCAACTTTTCGATAATGCCTTCTTTCTTTTCTGCTCTACCACCACCAAAGCGCGATACTGGCGGCATAATTTTATCAATGTCAGTACCGATTGTTTTTAAAGTACCATCACGGAAAGAATTATCAATAAATTTCTTAGTTTCTTCTGATTTCAACCGTTCTTCATCAATGATCTCTGCAAGATCCTTTTCTTTCTGTTCATGTACAAATTTACGCCAGTCTTCATCGACTTTAGTTGAAATATTAACGCTTTCGATAAAGTCTTCAATGAGTTCTTTCTTGCTGCGCAGCTGAATACTGGAATTAATAGCTTTATCAATAGCAACCAGAATATTTTTATCATTACAGTTAGATTCATGATATTTAACGACTAACATCAGTATATAATCAATATTAATCTCTACCTGCCTGATCAACTCAATTTCAAAGACGATATCATCGTTAATATTTTCTTTATCAGCAGCTTTATCTTTGGTAAAAGTCTGGTAAATATCGATATAAAGACTTTGGTAATCCTGAAAATCTCTATCTGATAATATTGCTTGCCCCTCAAAATCATCAAAAGCAGTCAGGATATTTTTTAATCTTAATATAGCACCAAACAGACGCACGAAATCTTTTTGATTCTGCTCCCCGATAATTGCCTGTCCTAAAGGAAAGTCTTGTGATAATTCACTGATCAATTCTGTATAGCCCGGCTGGTGCTTACCATTTTCATCATAACCATGATAGTACGCATCATAGCCTTTCAATAAAACAATACTACCAACTTCCTTGTCACCAAATAAAGCCACTGCCTCATCGGTTTCCTTTTGCAGATCACGGAAACAAACAATATTGCCATAAGTTTTTACTGAATTTAATATGCGGTTCGTGCGGGAAAATGCCTGAATAAGCCCGTGTTGTTTTAAGTTTTTATCCACCCACAACGTATTAAGCGTAGTAGCATCAAATCCTGTCAAAAACATATTGACCACTATCAACAAATCTACTTCGCGATTTTTTACCCGTGTAGACACATCTTTATAATAATTTTGGAATTTTTCAGACGAAGTATCGTAGTTAGTATTGAACATACCATTATAATCTGCAATTGCAAATTCTAAAAACTCACGTGACGTTTTATCCAATAGTTCCGGTTCAAAACCTTCATCCGGCATTACATCTTCAGGATCATCCTCGTTGGCGCTAAAACTGAAGATAGTCGCAATAGTTAAATCTCTGCGGCGCTCGATTAATTGCTTTTTAAATTCAACGTAGTACTTCATTGCCATGGGTATGGAGCTGACTGCAAAAATAGAATTAAACCCTGCCATCCGTTGACCTTTAAGTGAATAAAAGCTGTTTCTTTTAGTTTTCTGGTCAAAGTGATCAAGTACATATTTTACTATTTCCCGAATACGTTTTGGCGATTCCAGCGCCCGTTCTCTATCAATAGCACGCACCTGAGTATCTTTAATACCTTCTACCGTTTTCATGGTATTTACATAATCAATACGGAACGGCAACACATTTTCATCATTTATTGCATCAACAATAGTATAAGTATGTAGCTTATCACCAAAAGCCTGTGGTGTCGTTCGCAGCAGCGGATTTCCGCCACTGGAAGCATTTACCGCAAAAATAGGTGTGCCTGTAAATCCAAATAAATGATAATTTTTAAAAGCTTTCACTATTTTATCGTGCATTTCACCAAACTGGCTACGATGACACTCATCAAAAATAATAACAAAATGCTGTTTAAAAACGTTATGACTCTTATTCCGGCTAACAAATACATCCAGCTTTTGAATAGTCGTAATAATTATTTTAGTATTTGGATCTTCCAATTGTTTTTGTAATATTCTGGTTGACACGTTACTGTTCGCTGCCCCTTTTTCAAAACGGTCATATTCTTTCATGGTCTGGTAATCCAGATCTTTACGATCTACAACAAATAATACCTTGTCAATATCTGGCAAGGCACAGGCAAGTTGTGCCGTTTTAAAAGAGGTCAGTGTTTTGCCGCTGCCGGTAGTATGCCAAATATAACCGCCTGCCTGCAACGTTCCTGTAGTTTTGTAATTACTGGACACTACAATACGCGACAAAATTCTTTCTGTAGCTGCAATTTGATAAGGACGCATAACCAGCAATAATGATTCTGTAGTAAACACACAGTACTTGGTCAAAATATTTAAAATTGTATGTTTTGCAAAAAACGTTTTTGTAAAATCCACAAGATCAGCAATTGCTTTGTTATTGCCATCTGCCCAAAACGAGGTAAATTCAAAGCTGTTACTGGTTTTTTTACTCTTCCGTCTTTCACTGCCAGCCATTTCTTGTACATGGCTGATGCGAGTAGTATTAGAATAATATTTAGTATGCGTACCATTAGAAATCACAAAAATCTGTACATATTCATATAAGCCACAGGCAGCCCAAAAGCCGTCACGCTGATAACGTTTGATTTGATTAAAGGCTTCTCTGATAGCCACGCCACGACGTTTTAACTCCACATGTACCAAAGGCAAACCGTTTACAAGAATAGTAACATCATAACGAGTATCATGATTGCCCTGATCTTCTTGATATTGATTAATGACCTGCAACCGATTATTGTGGATATGTTTTTTATCAATCAGGTAAATATTTTTAGTTGAGCCATTATCACGATGCAAGATCTGTACATGATCTGTCTGGATTTTACGAGTTTTTTCTACAATACCTTCATTTTTATTCGCAATGCAATTTGTAAAAAATTGTTCCCACTCGCTGTCTGAAAAAATATAATCATTAATTAGTTCCAATTGATGACGCAGATTATTGATCAAAGCTTTTTCATCATGAATAGTCAGGTATTCATACCCCTGCTCTGACAATAAACGTATAAATTCACACTCAAGTTCGGCTTCACTCTGGTAAGCATCAGAGCGTTTATAACCAGATTCATATGCTGATACATATTCAGCAACGACTGTACTGCCTTCAGTTGATGCTACGATATTATATGTACTCATGTCCGCTTCTCCTTTTCTTGTTCTATCTTCTCTAAGTAACAAGAAACTGTAACTAACAACTTAATCTCGTCAAAACTCATTTCTTGCGGTATTATAGTAACCCATTTTTTTGCAAACTCTTTAGAAAATAATTCAACTTGTTCCAGTGCCCATTCTCGTTTAGACACAATTTGCGTTTCATTCAAATCACAATAAATTTTTCCCAGTTGATAATTTGCCATACTATGCATTTTCCATGGTCTTTGATGCAAAATATAATCTAATTTCTCTGTTGCCATTTCATAATTTAACGAATCAATAGCATCGCACAAATCTGGTATTATTTCTATAATACCTTGCTTAAATCGTTCAACACTTGTTAGATTTTCTTTTAAAGTATTTTTACATCCCATGTATCTAATAACAGTTTCAACGTCGTAATATTCTTCATGTCGCAATTTTAAAATGTCTTTAATCTCTTTCAATATATCCAAATAATCTAACGATCTATTGATTTTATGCTTTTTCCATTCTATTTCTTTTAAGCTAACTATCTCTTTTACTTTTTCAGTTGCCAAATCTAACAATAAATATTGCGATTTTATATATTTTTTCAAAACATCAAAAGAAAAAATTAAATCTTTTATCTCATCAAATTTATTGGAATATATCCTAACACCAACACCATCTTTTATCCCACGAAATTTTGTTGCTGGATTATTTGCAATAACCCATGGAGAATACTGTATTTCATGTTTCATAAAAAACTTTGGTCGATTTGTTTCAAATGGGTGGGCAAACATAATAGAACGTAAATATTCAAAAAATTTATCGTCTGTCGGGCATTTATGTTTTTCAATATTTAATGGTTTAGACAAACAAATATTTTGGAAATAATCTATTTTATCAATTTTTTCAATGTCAAGTTGCTTTAAGACATGTTTTACAGCATCTAAAACCATACAACTGAACATAACAAACGATAAAAAATCTTCTTCTGTTTTTGGTGTTTCTGCATGGCCATTTAAATATTCAATACAACTTTCCAACCTATCTGTAACAGCACAAAAAAGATTAAAACAAGTTTTATATTCCTCATTATACATAAAAAGTGGTGTTTCATTAAAAGCATTTCTAAATTCACGATAAACATCAGGGTTTAAAAACACTTCCACTATTTCTTCTCCTTAAAAGACAATAATTTGTCTCGATAATATTCGTACTGCTTTTGGCGGGCTTCAATTTCTGCTGGTAAACCAATTGTTATATCGTTACATAAAGCATCGAAACGATCTAAAATATCAACAATCCGTTTTTGCGCTGACATGGACGGTATTAGTACTAACACTTTTTCGAGTTTTGCAACTGATAACCCTGGTTGTGCCCCAGCTGTTTTATACTGATTCAAGTTTGCTGCAATTAAAATATAGTAAAGAAATCTTTCATCACACTTTCCTTTTGGTTCAACAACGACTGCATGTTCAGTTGCATAAAATTTACCTGATGCATAACAAACATTCCCACATAAAGCCCCTTGCCGACCAATCAAAGAAAAGTTACCCTCTTGGTTATAAGATTTAACGTATCCACGAAGACCATTTCCACCAAAACAAGGATACTGATATTTCCCAAAGGGCTCATGAAATATTTCTGTCGAAGATATTGTTTTGCCAGCTTTTAAAGTACATACTTCACCTAATGTCAACCACTGAATTTCTTTCCCCAATTTCTTATCAACTGGCTCTATATTAAAGCCATCACATGTCAAAAGTATATTTTGATAATACTCATATTGTTTTTTCCTTGCTGTAAGCTCTGCTGTAAGCTCTGCTGTAAGCTCTGCTGTAAGCTCTGCTGTAAGCTCTGTGAAATTGTCTAAAATACGGACAATTTCACGCTGTACTGGCAGGGGGGGAATAGGAACAACGAATTTTTCTATCATTGGTTTCCTTATAGATTTAACTGTTGCGTTAACCGCTTTTTGATATATAAATTTCTTAAAATTTTGAGCCATATAATAATATAAAAATTTAGTTATAACATAGTTGTCTTCAATATGTATTCTATACGCCCTTTGATGCAGTGCATATTTACCATTTACATAATGGAATATTTCCCCTATACTTCCTTCTCCAGGAATTATAATAGCTTCTTCATCAAATTCATATGAGTTATTCAAAAAAACTTCTTTAGATCTAACATAGAAAGGGTATTCTCCATTTTCATCTGCATCTTGCCTATTACTTTTTCCTGTACCCACTTTGCAAAATTCACAAATGGCTTTATACTCTACACCATCAGGACAAAACTCATTTATTAATTCATCTAATCTACTCATTCCATAGCATTCCCTTCTTCATTCCACCCCAAATTCCCAATTGCAGCCATCATTTCATTATTATTTTTCACATTATCAAGAACCCCTATAACAAGACGTTGAAGGGCATCATATCTTTTTAAACCTAATAATTCATCATCACCATTACTGTGTACAATCTCGCTCAACTCGCTAAACAACTTATAACCATTCTCAGAAAATTCTTTAGGAATAATCGAACATTCCTTATCTACTTTAACCAATATCTCTTTGAAAGGTCGATGTTTGCCATTTTTATTTTTGGTTTCAATATCAATAGCTTCGGCTGTTTGAAATGTAATTCTCTCTAAAACTTTCCTCAAATAAACTATTGCTCCAGCTCCAAGTTCATCGCGATAAGCACGATCAGCCTTCTCTAATAGTTCTGAAAAATCATCATATTTACCTCGTCCTAATAAAACATTTTCTGTTAATCTTTCAGTACGCTTCAACACACGTATATCAGGAGCTTGACTATATATATCACTTTTACTTTCTACTAAAAACCATACTGGTATTACTTCCCCACAACGAGGGCACGTTAATACACAATCAATACTCACCAAACGTTCGTTAATACCAATACAGAATAACTCTTCATCTGATACAAATGTAATATCAATATCGCAATTTCTACAAAAATAATTTAAAGCGATTTTTCCTGCTTTAATTTTTTTCTGTCTGCCACATTTTAGCTTCGTATTATTCAAAAAACCTTCAACCTGTTCAAATTTACTGGTTAATGGTTTTGAAAGAATATCAGTTAATCGCATCTCCATCTACCTCGATTTCCGCAATGATTTTATCTATTTCATCACGCAAAACCTGTTCTCTGGCAACTATTTGTTTAATTTCAGCATTTAAAACAGCGATATCTATTTTTTCTCTGGTATCTTCCTGCTCGACATAGGTACTGACTGAAAGATTATAGTCCTGAGTTTCAATATCGGCATTAGGTACAACCTTGGCAAGATAATCTTTATCAGCTCGTTCTTTGTAGATATCGATAATATGAGCAATATTAGAAACAGTGAGCTTATTACTGTTAGTCACCTTCACATATTCTTTGGAGGCATCAATAAATAAAGTATTGTTTTCCTGCTTAGATTTTTTCAAAACCATGATACAGGTGGCAATACTGGTTCCATAAAAAAGGTTATCAGGCAGTTGAATCACACAATCAACAAAATTATTATCTATTAAATATTTACGTATTTTTTGTTCTGCACCACCGCGATACATTACACCAGGGAAACAAACTATTGCTGCCGTACCATTGGTAGCCAGCCATGACAGAGAATGCATAATAAAAGCCAAGTCTGCCTTAGACTTTGGCGCCAATACTCCCGCTGGTGAAAAGCGCGGATCGTTGATCAATAGAGGATTATCACTACCATCCCACCTAATAGAATAAGGAGGATTGGAAACGATAGCTTCAAACGGTTCGTCATCCCAATGCTTTGGATCTATAAGCGTATCGCCATGGGCAATATCAAACTTGTCGTAATCAATATCATGCAAAAACATATTGATACGGCAAAGATTATAAGTTGTAATATTGATTTCCTGTCCAAAAAATCCCTGACGCACATTTTCTTTGCCAAGAATTTTGGCAAATTTAAGCAGCAACGATCCACTGCCACACGCGGGGTCTGTTGCCGTGTCATAATTAAGACGCTATAACGAAAGAGCATTTCTACACCGTAACGATGAACACCCCGTGTGCATTTTTTGCACACCCCTCATAACGATTCTGTATGCACCGTTAAGGCGTACAAGAGAACGAACACCCGAAGCCTCGATTGTTTTAAAGCTAACTTTTAGAGCAACAAAAAAGCGCCCAACCTAAGCTGAGCGCTTCATTACGTTTATTTTGCTATACCTTAATTTCCGTACCATCTCGAAATGTGACTGTAATGCTCTTATCCCTGCCAACTGTTACGAAGTCTACAGTGCTAGTCCAAAGACCGATATCAAATTCGCTAATGAGCTTTTCTTGCGACTTTAACAGGGAGACGATCTCTGACAGCCTCGCATTCTTTGCTTCCTTCGCCACAATGGATTCCGATACTCTATCATACTGAGCCTTCGCTTCATCATATTTCTTCACGAGGCTATCGTAGCGTTTCTGATAGTCACTCTGGTCCTGCGCAACTCGAGCGTTCTCGGCAACGAGGTTCTGCGTCATGGATACAATCATTGAAATTTCATCCTCAAGACGAAGCTTCTCAGCCTGTAAGTCCTCCGTTGCGCACAATGTAGTACGGACAAGCTCTGCATTAGCGATAATTTCATCTTTATCAGCAAGCAGTTGATTGTATGCGGCTACAAAAGCCTCCTTAACATCTTTTTCCGTCACATACGGCGTCTTACATTTTTCTTTGTATCTATTATTGCATTCATATATTTTTTTTCGATAACTTCTCGTCGAATGCCAAATCTTGGAGCCGTACCAACTCCCGCAATCAGCACATTTAATCTTAGTAGAAAAGATTGTTGCGCCACTATACCTTGTCTTGCCATTTTTCCTTCTAGCGAGTTCTTCTTGAACCAAATCAAATAACGTTGGACGGATAATTGCTTCATGGTTGCCTTCTACATAGTACTGTGGGACTTCGCCTTCGTTCTTTTTCAATTTCTTCTGCAAAAAATCTACGGTGAACTCCTTTTGCAAAAGTGCATCGCCCTTATATTTTTCATTGGAAAGCATCCGACGAATGGTCTGCTGACTCCACACATCTTTGCCACCAGGTGTTTTTATCCCCTTCTCGGTCAGATGCACTGCGATGGCGTGTGGCGTTTTTCCTTCAAGAAAAAGACGGAAAATTAGCTTCACTATTTTCGCTTCTTCATGGTTAATCACAATTTTTCCTGTTTCCTTATCTTTATCTAAACCAAGAAAACGGCTATAGGCGAAGCTCACTTTCCCGTCTGCCATTCGCTTGCGTTTTCCCCAAGTAACGTTTTCCGAGATACTCCGGCTCTCTTCCTGTGCGAGCGAACTCATAATGGTAATGAGTAGCTCACCTTTGGAATCGAGTGTCCAGATATTTTCTTTCTCGAAATAAATTTCTATACCCAAATCCTTAAGTTCTCGAACCGTGGTCAAGCTATCGACGGTATTTCTTGCAAAACGGCTGACGGACTTCGTGATGATAAGGTCGATTTTTCCCGCCTTTGCATCGGCTATCATGCGCTTAAATCCCTCGCGGCGTTTTGTATTCGTGCCACTAATCCCTTCGTCGGTGTATAGCCCAGCAAATTGCCAGTCGTCCCTGCCATTAATATAATTCGTGTAATAGTCCACCTGTGCCGCATAGCTCGTTTGCTGATCTTCATGATCCGTACTGACACGTGCATAACCTGCCACGCGGCGTTTCTTTACGATGTTAATCGGTGCTGCTGTATATTTGCTGATGGTCGCAGGTATCGCTCTTACTGTTTTTGCCATCGGTTATCCTCCCTCCTCCATTCTTCTTTTAATGCTTGTATTTTTTCATGCTTATAAGGATCATTGCTTTTGGCAACTTTCATGATGTCACTCATATATGAGCGGTAGGCTTTCTCGTGGTAGAATCCTCGTCTTTGCTCCTTGTATTCCCGCTCTACTGTATGACCGTCTTTAAAGAAAAAGGTAATCCTGTTACTTAAGATGACCGCCTTATCTAGCAGCTCGTCCATCTTCTTTTCGTCGAAATCCTCCATATTAAGCACATCCGTCACAAGTCTTTTCATGGTGTTCTCCTTGATGGCAGAGTTGCCACAGGCGTTCCCACATCGCCAATGTCGCTCCTTTTCCCCATCTGCGTAGGTATGACTCTGACTCCTATAGTTTTCCCCGCAATTTCCGCACTTGATGACACCTGTGAATTCATTGAAATAATGCCGGTTAGGATTCGTGCTTTTCTTCTTGTGTCGCTCGCCCCATTCTTTCCTCCGTTCAGGCGTCCACCAATCCTTCCGTGCCGTGGAAACCCATCTTCTCGTGATTTCCTCTCCATTTTTTAAGTGGAACACCATCACATGATGCTCGGGAACAACGATTTTATCTACCTTGTTTAAAAAGATTTCTTCATCAAATTCCGTAAGCCCCAAGACTTCTGTGCATTCCTTCATTAGTACCTTATTCTGAAGAACTCCTCTCGAAGCACAGGTACGCCCCTTATGTTTATGTGAATCGCAGATCCAATAATCTTCTTTTCTATGCGCGTTCTTTCGAATCGAATGCACAAAACTTTTTCCGCAGATACCGCATTTGATTTTCCCCGTAAAGCAGGTCGTATTTAATGCTTTATTCGCTAAGGGTCCTAGTGCCTTTCGCCTTGCCATTTCGTTCTGCACATAATCGAAGGTCTCCTTATCAATGATGGCTTCATGCGTATTTTCCACATAATACTGTGGAAGTTCTCCCCTGTTTTTCCTCCTTTGCTTAAAAATAGGGTCTGAAACATATTCTTTCTGTAAGAGTAAATTTCCAGTATAGAGGATATTCGTCAAAATGACCTTGATGTTAGAATCCACCCAAGGATACCCACCTCTTGTCTTGATGCCTTCTGCTGTAAGTTCCCGTCCTGTTTCAATACGAGACTTCCCATCAAGAAAGTTTTGAAAGATGCGTTTTACAACGGCCGCTTCTTCCGGAACGATGACAAGGTTATCCCCTTCCCACCGGTATCCATAGACGTTAAAACGTCCATTTGGTTTTCCCATCTCGAACTGTTTCTTAATGCGCCATCTGATATTTTCACTAATGGAGCGGCTTTCTTCCTGCGCAAAGGAGGCGAGGATGCTCATCATAAGTTCCCCATCACCGCTCATGCTCCGAATGTTTTCCTTTTCAAACCACACTTCAACGCCCATGTCTTTTAACTGGCGAACCGTTGTTAGAAGGTCTACGGTGTTTCGAGCGAAACGCTGAATGGACTTGGTGAGGATGAGGTCAATTTTTCCATCCTTTGCGTCCTGCAGCATCCGCTGAAATTCCTTTCTCTTTTTCGTCCCCGTCCCCGAGATGCCGTAATCTGCGTAAACACCTGCATATTCCCATTTCGGGTTCTGTTGAATTAGATTACTGTAGAAGCTTACCTGTGTCGAAAGGGAGTGTTGCATCCGTTCCGATTCCATGGATACACGGGCATAGGCTGCTACGCATAGTTTACGCTGTATCGTCGGTATAGCTTGCTCTACCTTGCTTATTTTAGGCAATTATCTCACTTCCTTTCGACACTATACATCACTCGACAGCCCTATAAAGTCAACGGATTTCAGAGAATAATGTGGCAAAAATTGGGCTATATTTCTCGATAAATACGGTCTCCATGCGCTTGTATTCATCCGTTGTAATCACGCCATCGGCAAGCAGCTTTCCTACGAGATGCATTGTTGTCTGATAGAGCACTTCCCCCTTGAACTCCTCCTTAGTCATGGCATGCACCTCCCTTAAAGCGTGCTTCCACATAGCAATCATGACAGCAATACTTTCTACGACGATCGCCGTACACTTGAAAAATATTACCGCAGTTTAGACACCTAATCTCGTAGATTGCCTTTCGCTTTACGAGTTCAAGATGACTATTCCACCATGTATTGCGACATGCATCACAGCAAAAACGCTTTTTCTTGCGCTTTGTCATTTGCTGAATCGGTCGCTTACAATTTTCACACTGCGTGGTTTCACTAACCTTCGCCTGTTCTTCTTTTATGCACTTTTCGGTATTGTGCCGCCTGCAAAAGGACTTCACCGTATTGACTGAAATATCGAGTGTCTGTGCAATTTTTCCGTATCCTGCACCTAACATACGGAGTTCCATGATTTTGTTTTTTTGCTCGTCAGTCATGTTACATTCTTCCTTTCCGAGAGTAAGTGCCTCTCTACTTACTACCCGAAAATTCAACCCCCATCGTTACGGCAAAGCACGGATTCGCATTGTTGGTGTATAATGGTATAAACAAACCTACGAGGAGACGTCGATAACATGGCAAAACAGGGCAAGAGCATCAATCTCTTTTTGATGGATGGCGAATCGAGCGGAAGAATGAAATGCACCCTCGCCAATTGGACAGGTGTGGCATATAAAATTCCCAGAACAAAATTGGATAGTTGCAAAGACCGAGACGATCTAAAACAGAGTGGTGTATATTTTCTTTTTGGTAAGTCTGACACTACGGGGAAAGGTGTCGTTTACATTGGACAAGCCGGAGCAAGGAAAAACGGCGAAGGCATCTTGACGCGCCTTTTGGAGCATCGCCGGAATCCGGAAAAAGATTACTGGGTTGAAGCCATCGTGTTTACCACATCGAATAACTCCTTCGGACCGACCGAGATTAGCTATCTTGAAAATCGGTTCTGTAACCTTGCCATCAAGGCGAACCGCTATGAGGTCAAAAATGGGAACGACCCTACGCCAGGAAACATCACGGAAGAAAAGGAATGTGAGCTGGAAGAATTCATCGATTACGCCAAGGTTATCATGGGCGTTTTAGGCCATAAATTATTTGAACCCGTGGCACTCTCTACTGAGGAAAAAACAGATTCTACAGACGGCAAAAAAAATAGTCCCCTTCAGTTTTACCTGAAGAGGACGATCAAAAATGTCGGTATGGTAGAAGCTAAAGGTCGGCAAACGGCAGAAGGCTTTGTCGTACTTGCTGGAAGTCATATTTCCAAAGAGGATGACCATACCATCTCCAAAACGCTAAAGGAGCAGCGGAAACACGCTCCTCTTGATGCAAACGGAATTTTAACGGAGGATGTACTCTTTTCCAGCCCCTCCTACGCGGCGATGTTTGTCATTGGAAAGAGTGCCAATGGACTTACAAGCTGGAAGGACGACAACGGGAATACCCTCAAGGACTTAGAGGCTGACGAATAAGCTCAGTAAAGCAAATTCCGTATGGTCTATTTGTTTTCGAATCTTTGCTTTAGTTTTGCATAATAGTTTTTCAGACTCTTATCTCCCTCATTATTGGGGAATAGACAATAGGGTAAGCTATCTGTTTTCTTGTGTTTGATTACACAAGCACAACATTTTCCATCGTTTGGGCAAGTCTTTTTTGGACAAGCACATTCTTTAACATTTGGGCAACTCATTTTACAAACCAGTCCTTTGTATTATTTGCAAATTTTACCAGCGTGAGCATAACTGGTACTTCAACAAGAACACCAACAATCGTTGCTAAAGCGACAGGGCTTTGTGTCCCAAACAAAGAAATTGCTACGGCTACAGCAAGCTCAAAAAAATTTGATGCTCCAATCATTCCTGCAGGGGCAGCGATGTTATGTGGTAATTTCATAATTTTGCTTGCAAAATACGCAATGAAAAAGATTAAAAAGGTCTGCAAAACAAGAGGTACTGCAATCAAAATGATGTGCAAAGGATTTTCGAGTATGACATTTCCTTGAAAGGAGAATATCAATATCAAGGTAAGTAGCAAACCAAGGGTGGTAATATTTCCAAACTTTGGTATAAATTTGTTCTGAAAATACTCTCTCCCTTTTCGTTTTGTGATGATATTTCTCGTCAAAATACCACCTACGAGAGGAATAACGACGAACAACACCACTGATAATATCAATGTGGTCCAGGGAATGGAAACTCCTCCAATACCGAGTAAAAAGGCAACGATTGGCGTAAAGGCAACAAGAATGATTAAGTCATTAGTTGCTACTTGCACAACGGTATACGCTGCATTCCCCTTTGAGAGGTAACTCCATACAAAAACCATGGCCGTACATGGGGCTGCCCCAAGTAGCACGGCACCTGCAAGATAATCTCGCGCAAGTTCTGGCGAAATTAACCCCTTAAAAATGACGTAAAAGAAGAACCACGCAATGCCAAACATTGTAAAAGGCTTTATCAACCAATTTGTAACCCAAGTAACAAATAAGCCTTTCGGATTTTTTCCAACGTCTTTTATGCTCTGAAAATCAACTTTTAGCATCATAGGGTATATCATCAGCCAAATTAAAACCGCAATAGGAATTGAAACATTTGCATATTCAAAACGGCTCAAAAAGGCAGGAAAACTGGGAAAGTATTTCCCTATCAATACGCCCACTACCATGCAGAGAGCAACCCATAATGTCAGATACCGCTCAAAAAAGCTAATTCCGACAGATTTTTTAGCCATATTATCATCCTCTAACTTTATGCAGAATTTTAATTACTTCATCAGCCTTGAGTACTTTTCCGTATGACACAACCTTTCCGTCAATGACAAGGGCAGGGGTAGTCATTACACCATAAGCCGCAATCTGCGTAAAATCTGTGATATGATCGATAGTGGTATCCATGTTAAGTTGTTCTAACGCCGCTTTTGTAGATGCTTCAAGCTGATTACATTTTTCGCAACCACTCCCCAATATTTTAATGCTTGCCCCCTCTTTTTTTGTTTGTTCAGCTTTAGTCATACTTTCTGCATTACAGTTACCGCCACAGCAACAAGCAGAGGTTTCTTCTTTTTTGTTTTTTCTTCCAAATAGCCACATAATAATATTCTCCTTTTCAATGAACTTTTTATTCGTTAGCAACAGTTGTTGATAATCGCCTATATAAGAAAATAATGAAACATATTAAATAAATAGCCCACAATAATGATGCCACCTGTGCAAATACCGATGAACAAGGCAAGCAATTTCGGCTTTACTGCTTTTCGAAGCATAATCAATGAGGGCAAAGATAAAGTCGTAACTGCCATCATAAAAGATAAAATTGCACCAAGTTGCGCACCTTTGGCAAATAAAGCTTCCGCAACAGGAATTGTACCAAAAATATCTGCATACATAGGTATACCAACAAGAGTAGCTAAAATTACAGAAAACGGATTATTGCTACCAAGTACAGTCTCAATCCATGATTGTGGTATCCAATTATGGATGAATGCTCCAATGCCAACACCTATCAAGATATAAGGAAATACCTTCTTGAAAGTGTCTACAACCTGTTCCCACGCATATTTTAGCCTGTCATAAATTGTTAAATCGGGAGCTTCAATATCTACACTACCTGCTGTCTTAATGTATTGCTCAACGTAGTTTTCCATATGCATTTTTTCAATAATTGTGCCACCGACAACGGCAATTACCAAACCAACAAGAACATAGACAACGGCAATTTTAGAGCCAAATATGCTCATTAATAGGACAAGCGAAGCTAGGTCAACCATTGGGGAGGAGATAAGAAAAGAAAATGTTACCCCCAAAGGCAACCCTGCACTTGTGAAACCGATAAACAAAGGGATAGACGAACAGGAACAAAATGGGGTAACCGTTCCTAGTAAAGCAGCCACGATATTGGCACCTACACCATGGAAACGCCCTAAAATCTGCTTACTTCTTTCAGGAGGAAAATAACTTTGGATATACGAAATGAGATAAATCAAAACACACAGTAATACTGTAATTTTAACCGTATCGTAAATAAAAAACTGAATACTTGCTCCTACGTTGCTCTCAATATCGAGTCCAATAGCAGATAAAGCATTGCCAACTTCTTCATTAAGCCACTTCATGCCTAAAATTTGGTTTTGAAAAAATTCCCAAAATGATTCCATAGGTTTCAAAAGAGTCCTCCATTCCATCGACACATTGCAATTTGTCGATATAATATTTATTGTATAAGCCACCAAAAATTAGGTGGCTCGTTAGTCTATACAGCTACATTTCGTTTCGCTTGCTACAGTTGTGATTTGATTAAGAAGTTCCTTTGCATGGGCAACTCCCACTGGGTTAAAAGAATAGTACGTCCATTTCCCATCTTTGCGTCCAACCACTATTTCCGCATCGCACAATATTTTCATATGATGAGATAAGGCTGGCTGTCCGATATCAAGTTGTTCCAATAACTGACAGGCACACTTTTCTCCGTTTTGCAACAAACCTAAGATTTTTAATCTGTTTGCGTCACAAAAGGCTTTGAATATCTTTGCGTTTTGTTCGTTTTCAGTCATTCTCGATTCTCCTTCCCTTTTTGTCTCCACCTTATTATACACATCATATTGAAGAATATCAATATGACAAATGAATTTTTTCTGCCGGCTATGTTGTATTCTAATTCTTGTGCGGCAATTTATCTTCTCCGCGTACTCCTTCGAAATGAATTTAAAGGATAGAAGGAACCCCCTTTAAGAACCACAAAAAGCCCTGCCAAGCGAAAAAATCGCAAGGCAGGGCTTTTCTTATCTTGCTAGGTGATGGAGGATAAACGCACCCACGATACTCATCCATATCGTGCGTTCTCGTTTAAGGCGTCTCTGTGCTTTTTTCTCCTCGGCGATAGATTGTTGTAATAATTTGTTGGCAGTCGCGAGTGAGTCTTTCTGCTTCATCAATAAGCTGTCCGCTTCGCTCAGCTGACTCTTCAATACGGTCAGCTGATTCTTTTGCAGCTCCGATTCTTTCCTCGATTCCTCGATTATCGTCTGCAATCGACTCAAGTTCGATTTGAGTGTCTTGAGTTCGGTTGCTGTCACTTGGTACGTTTTCTCTGCCGCCAAACAGGAAGAAGGCAAGAAGGAGAACGAGAGCAATAGCAAGGAGAATAGGAGCATGAGCCTTGAGCCAAGTTTTACAAACCTCATACATCGTCACTCCTCCCCACAGAAATAATCGGTAACACCACGGGCGATGGCTCTTGCGATAGTGTCCTGTTCGTGGATTAAGAGATCCACATCACTGTCATTGGAGATAAAGGCGATTTCCACAAGAACAGCGGGCATTTCCGTATGCCTTAAGACGATGAGGTCGGGACGCTCTTTAATGCCACGGTCTGTCGTATCAATGCTCGTGATGAGCTGATTCTGTATCGCCCTTGCGGCACGCTCTGCTTTCCCACCAAGCCCAAACACCAAAGTTTCCGTACCATTAGCCATTGTGCTTCCTGCACTGTTGCAGTGAATGCTGACAAAGAGATCGGCACCGCTTTCATTGGCACTGGCACAGACTTCGGGATACATGGGGCTTTCCCCTACGAGGTTATCTGATTGGAGCACTTCTACTTCTACGCCAGCATAGGTAAGATACCTTACCACAAGAACGCCAATATCGCGGACGATGCTTGCCTCCTGTACGCCATATTCGTTATTGACCGCACCAGAGTCAACGCCTGGATGATGTCCTGGATTTAAAAATACTTTCATTACTTCCCACTCCTTTTGAGTAATTCAACAAGTCCCTGCACGGCTTCAATGCCGGCATCGTTTAGGTTTTCAATAATGCTCAGTAGCTCCGTCAGCACCAAATAGCTAATGACCGTGGATACCACCCACACTGGTTTTGCCATTTGGAGCATGGTTAAGTCAGCCGTAGCAGCTGCCACGGTACAGATGATATAGACGGCAATCTTTCCAATGAAGCGATGTTTCATCACGTCGGAAGAAATCAGCCCTTCACTGCGTGCTTTCTTGATGCCCTTAATCATGGCAAGGACATTCGCCTTTTCGCCTCTTTGGACGAGACGGGCATGGCTGATGCTCATCCATCTCGTAAAGCAGTCCAAGAACACCAAGAACGTGAAGGCATAAAACAAAACGGCGTGCTGATGAAAAAGGAGAACCATCAGCCCCGTTCCAAGGAGCTTGAATGGCCCTCCTCCCAAAAGCGTCTTGACCGTTCCCGTCATGCCCATATAAATCGCCTTGTAATCCATTAACGCATCCCTCCTACCACTTTTTCTAAATCAATGGCTCTTCCCTTGTAGCGACAATTTGGATTTCCCACATAGGCCGCTTCCGTTGGAATATATGTAAACGTGACCTCGTTCTTTCCTTCCGTAAGTTCCTGCGTCTGCCCTGCGTGACTGATATAAAGGGGTCTCGTCCAAAAGTCCGAACGCAGGAGAAAAAAGGAAAGCGTTACCTTTCCATCCGCAAGTTTTGCCGTAAGGTCACGAAGCGTCCAGCTATACTGCCAGTCAAGGGGATGGATTCTATCCACGGTTTCATGACGGAACTCGGAAAAGTTCGTCGTATCGGAGAGAAGTTCCGCCTCTCCTTCCGGCAGAAAGACTTTGACGTAAAGTTCACCACCACATTTATCAATTTGCATGAATCCTCGCTGAGATAAGGTTCTTAGCATTTCCTTTGGCGTCATGTCGAGAACTTCGAGAATCTCACGGAAGTTATACAGTGCATACGTCTTTCCCGTGATGGTGTTATTGAGAACCATCGTGGACGATCCGTCACGCAAAAGAGCCGTTTCGATGATGACTTCCTCTTCGTCGTGGAAGAAGTGAAAAACCGTTCCCTCGATATTTAGCTTGATTCTTTCCTCACCACGCCTTGGCATGGCATTAGGGAAAACAAATAAATGCATCAAAACCACCTCCCTAAAACATCACAACTTGTGCGATGCTCGTCATGAAACTCTCGAAACCATCCGTAGAGCCGTTTATAGAAGTAGCACTCAAGTTCATGGTTACTAGACTTGATACAAGCCGCCCCACACATCTCATAGAGATTGCAATGCTCGCAGTAAGGGAATCTTTCCCGTAGGAGCACTTGCATCCGTTCCTTTGTAGCATCACTAGGAATCTCGTCGTCTCGAATATAAAGGCAGTTGAGATTTCTCCCATCTGCCGTGACCTTCTTGAGATTTCGGTGGATGCAGTACGTTTCACCAAAGGAAAAAACTGCCTGCACTCTCGCAAACAGTCCTCGAAAAAGTCCCATATACCTTTGATTGACTACTCCGTATTTCTCAAAATCCGTGACGAGTTTTTCTACCCGCTCTTTCCACTGATGGCAAATGGAGTCCATATCCTCCTTCGTAAGCGCATACGCCTGATTCTTCTCCGACGTTTCATGCATGATGTGGGGAAAGAAGCTGAGAGGGCGACCGATGATTCGTTCCTTCTCAGCAAAGCGTTTTAGGATTTTGCCAAAGTCCGTATTGCCGTGATAAAGCGTGCAGGAAACGCCAAGCCACGGATAATCTATAACGTTTTGGAACGGATCATATCCTCTTAGTCCGTCTGCACCATCGTAGCTGATAACGACAAAGAACCGATGCTTTAAAAAGTAGTCCCGATACTTCGGAAAAAGAACGCCATTTGTGGAGATGGAAAAGGAGGCATGGGGTGCGGCATCGACGATGCGCTTGATTTCATCCATGTAAAGCGTCGGCTCACCACCCATGAATTTCACGGTAATGTTGGGTCTACTTTTGATGTAATTTAGTAACGCATCCGATACCTTAGGTTCGTTTTCCTCTACCTCGCGGTGACAATAGGCACAGTTTAAATTGCACCTACTCCCTAGATAAATCGTGATCTTTTCCATCTTACTCACCTATGCGGAGGTTATACTCATTCCACACCTCGTACCACTTCCTGCCGAGTTTTATCTTGCATTCTCCCGTATGGCTAAAAGGATAAAGGCGAAATGTACCTTTCCCGTTTACGAGCCTTACGCGCCTTGAGTTCACAAGACCACAAGAGGAATCTACAAATACTTCTTCATTATCGATGTCCCTTGTCAGTGGCGTTTCAAAGGAGCCTTTATATTTTTCAATCGTAAACTCAAAATAATCCTTTCTCTTTGGAAGAATTAGCGGAACGGATGGATCGCCCAAAAGAATCATGCCCTTTCGGTCTGCTTGGAACGTAACCTCCCCACAGGAGAGGGAGTAGCTATCCCAAAGCATCATCCGAGGGTGTTGCAGCATAGGAAGGGATTCGCTTGAAAACGAACCTACTTCATACGCTCCGTCCATCTCAATCTCAAAGTTCTCAGCCCGCCCCTCAAATATACGGATGATGAGGTCACGCTCACCTCCGCTAATGATGCCCGTATCGATTTGAAGAACATCCGCTTCCGTGTAGAGCTGAATCATATCGGTGTAATCCATGCGGATGGCCGTTCCGATGCGATTCATGGAAAGAAACTTATAGTCCGAGCGATGAATCGTCCGGAAACTTTTCACCTTGCTATTGGGCTTCCTGCAAAAGACATAGGAGTGATAAGCGCCCAGTTCTTCAATGACATCCGAGCCGGAGTAACCGAACGTCGGGTCATGCACTTCCGCGCTAAAAAACGTGCCGTTTAAGACGATTTTTCCCACTACTGTTGCGTCGCTATCTTCGTTAAAAAGAAGTTTAATCATGCTCCACCTCCACGCCGTATCCGTTTACAAGAACCGTATCGCCACTAGAAAGGACAAGTTCATAGCCTTCCGTTGCACTAATCTTTACGAGTTCATCAGGCACATTGCTGCTTGTCTTATGCATCATGACCGTACCCGCTTTCGCTTCCTTCATGCCGTAAGCCGTAAGAATCGCCGTCCCTTCTTTCACGACAAGGGACGTATTTCGCTTGAACTGGAGCCCCGTCTTGATTTTCTTTTTCGTCACGCGCACGACCTTACTAGGAATGCGCTTTGCAGTAATGACCATGTCTCCCTCCATAAGGGATGCAATGGAGACAGGACCTTTCATCGTTTGTACATTTCCCTTGATAATCATCGTTTCACCTCTTTTTTTAACCACCATCGTCACCGCAATTGCAGTTACAGTTGCTTTTATATCGCCACTGGTACTGTTGGCATTTCTGACAGGATTGGCAGGTCTGACACTTTTGGCAAGCCTGACATCCTTGACACGCCTGACAAGACTGGCATGTATTTCCCACCTGACAAGTCTGGCAGCAGTTGGCTTCACAGCAATTTTCGGAGAAGCCCTTTTCTAGCGTATGAATCGCGCTTTGAAGGAGTTTCACATTGACGCTATTCACCTTCTCATAGGTCATCTTGGACACATCCACGGCAATGGATGCATGAGTAGCTAGTGCCGTAATGGCCGTGGAAAGTTCCGTCAAATGCTCCTTTTTGATGGCGGTATTTCTCGATACTTCATCTTTATAATCCATATCTCACCCTCCATCATCGCTACAGTTACAATCGCAATTGGGCTTTGTCCATGAGCATTGCCAGCAGTTTCCACTATTCCCCGACTTGCACTGGACTTGGCAATAGACACTGTATTTCTGACACCCTTGGCACGACGTACTTTGACAGGCTTTTGACTGGCATCCCTCACAGGTTTGGCATCCTTCGCAGCTTTGGCAATAGATGCAGTTCCCGCAGTTATCTACGTTTTGAGCATATCCCTGTAATGCCTTAATGGCGGTGCGCAGTTCCTCCACATGGACGGCTTTCACTTTGAGTGGACTTGCTTTTTGGATCTCGGTTTCATCAGTAAAGACCGTTGCTTCAATTTTTTCGTTAAGTCCCATCTCTTTCACCACCCATGCGCCTACCATATTCTTCAAAGGCTTGAATGACTGGAACGGCAAGCGCCTTTTTCAGTTTGCAGTACGTTTCCTCTCTTGCCTTATCCGTTACGAGCTTGCATCCACCCTTGCAACAGGAAACGGCTGGACACTCTAGGCATTTTTCTCGATGCCTCATTGTCGGATCGCCTTTTAACACTTCCTCCATATACGAAAAGAAAGGAGTGTGAATCGTCCCTACCCTTTCACTCGTGTTATGGCAAGGATAGAGATTTCCCTCTACATCCAAATTGAGTACCGTAAAGCCGTTACCGCAAGGGGCAGTATAGCGATTCCACGCTCCGTTTTTCGTGATGTAAAAATCTCGAAGCTGTTGAAAGAACCGTTCGATATACACAAGTTTCGTGTAGTCCCTCGCCTCCTGCACGCCACTAAGGCTTGCTTTTAAATAGAGCGTTGCCATCTCGTGCATCTCTCTCGCCACGCGGTCATAGTCCACATCAAGGAGCGATTTTTCCGTAATCCCCGTGTCGAAGATGGCATCAAGGTTAATGCGTACTTTATAGCCATGAATCTTCTCATATTCGTCCGAGATATTTTGAAAGGCCGTGAGAAGTTCCATGGGATATGCCCTTGACGAAATAACGCCGGATAAGCCCAGCCATTTAAGGCGCAAAATCCTTTCTTTAAGCTTAGGATGCGAAAACACATCAAAGAGCCGTGTTTCCTTTGTGTGATAACCATCCCATGAAATCGTCACGGGAAAGTCATTTGCATTAAAGAAATCCACCATCTCATCAGTCAATGCTCGACCGTTTGAGATGGTGGAATAGTTACACCTAATATACCGACGTTTTGTTTCACTCACAATTTCCTTGATGACGGAATAGTAGAGGAGCGGCTCACCGCCATAAAACTGAAGGTGGATGCCCCTCTCTCCGTTTGCTTCAGCAAGTTCCGCAAGGAAGTCGTAAATCTCGGGATTTACCTTAGAGGATAACGGCTGATGCACTAGGGGATGTTGCAAGCAGTAAACACAGTTCATATTGCAGGAATTCCCGAGCATAATAAAGACCGTCTCTACATGACGTTTTAAAAATTTACCCATACCTACCTCCCAACGAGAATCTTGATGCGGCGAAGGTTCTGCGCATTATCGGCGTATAAAATCCTCCCTACGCTCTGACTTGTATCTTCCCCAGGTAGTGCCATCCTACCAACGCCTGGTGTTTCTGACGGAATGACGAAAGCACCTACTTCTGCCTTTCCGCTAAAACGAACATGGACGCGGCCCATCAGTGCCACGGGAATAAAGCGGTCAAGATTCTTTTCAAGAGGATTTTCTCCCTGTTCTGCGGGCTCGCCACCGATAATCATGGCAAATTCATTCGATTCAACGCCCACAACGCACTTGCTCTTATCCGTTGCCCTCACATACCGCTCATACGTTGCCGTTTCATCAAGGGCGATGAGGTCCCCTGCCATGGTATCGCCCCCTCTGGGGAAAAATTCAGCATAGTCGTTATAGTAAGCGTTATAAACCTTTGCCGCCGTTAGCGTCCCCGTAATCGTCACGTTGCCATTTGCATCCGATGCCACGAACCGACTGTCGTTTCTAAGATCACTCGTCTTTGCGGGGATGGAGGGTTTATTTAAAAGGTCGGCATAACTTCCCGTTTTCGCAACGCTTGGAAGTGCTTCAAAGGCGCCTCTCGTTTCGTCTTTTGTCGCATAGGTTTCCGTGATAACCTTTCCATCCCCATCCTGCACGGCTTTTGTTGCCGATACGGCATTTGCCGTGGCATCGAGTTTCTTGGAGAGTTCCTTTGTCATGGTCGCTGAAAAGTTTGGATCGCGTCCAAGGGCATCGGAGAGTTCCTTTAAGGTATCGAGGGCATCAGGACTGCCGCCTACGAGAGCATCTATCTGCGTGGCGATGCTTTCCTTCACATAGGCTACATTTGCGATTTGTTCTGCGTTCTCACCACTTGCTGTTGGAACTATAGGCGTTCCTGTAAAGGCAGGGCTTTCTACGTCAGCTTTTGCACTTAGGTTTACCTTCATCGCCTCGAGATTTTCCGTTGCACGGTCTGCACTTTGCTTTGCGATGGTCGCATGATTTTCGGCGGACGATTCAAAAAGCCTTGCTGCATTTGCGCACTCTTTGGCAGAATCCCTCGACACATTGGCTTCATTGGCCATAGCCGTTGCGAGAGCAGCCTTTTCTCCGGCAAGGTTCGCCCATGTTTTCGCAGACTTTGCGCCTTCTGTGCCGTCAGGCTCCTCATCACTTTCAGCCCATGCCCTTGCAACGCTATTCCATGCTTTTGAAGATCGCGCCCCCTCTACGCCATCGGGCTCTCTTTCCCCTTCTGCCCACTCCCTTGATACCTCGCTCCACGATTTTGATGAGCGTGTTCCTTCACCTGTCGGGGCTTCCGTGCTTTCTGCCCAAGCCTCGGAAAGGTTTCTTGCCTCCTCCGCAGCTCTAGCAGAGTCCTTTGCCTTTTCGGCATATTCTCTTGCCACTTCCGCGCCGTAATAGCCGACGGTCATGCCCCCGCTTGTGGCGTTATTTATGGCAGTTACTTCAATTTCAGCGTCAATCGACATGATGCGCCACCCCCTTAATCATGAAATAAGCCGTCCAAATGAGCGTCTTGATTTGATGTGTCTTTCTGTTGATGAGTACCACATCGTACACATAAGTGTCGGGTGGCAAACTGTCGAGTTCCCCCAGTTCGATGCTAAGGTCTATGTAATTGTAGCCTGCGTGATAAACATCCTTTGAAAAGACCACATCCGTCGAGTTGGACGTTGCCTTGATGGAAAAACGGAACATATCATCTGCCGTAAGGACGTAATCCTTAAAGGCAAACCGCAAGGTATAGGTGTCGTACTGAGATGCTTCGATATTAAAATTTTGGTCGATTGAAATCATGTCATCACCTCAGCCTCCATCATCACTACAATCACAATTACAATTAAACCGTTGCGTCCCTCGAGTAAACTCAAAGGTTTGACTGCGGTTAATGAGTTCTTGTAGAACCTGCCTTAGCGTATAAGTTCCTGCAGGAACGCCCGTATGCTGCTTTAACCGGACATAGCTTGACGACTTATTACCACTTCCGCTTGTTTCCGTTCGGTCGTAGGTTTCTGCAAAAGCCATGGTAAATTTTGCATTTCTTTCTCGTTGCACAGAACTTGTGACCGAAATCTCAAGCATATCTTCTAGCCTGCTATCGACGAGCGTTCCCGTCCCGTTGTAGGAAACGGTGACGGTCTTTCCTGCATCGGAAGCATTAAAAAGGAGCGTCCCCGTATTCCAGTTTTCAATGCCGTGTGCCGTTGTGTTGTAATCGGGCCAGTACTGCCCCTGTGCAGGGGTTGCCGCCACTTCCGTCAACTGCGTGCCATCGCTAAATCGAACCATGACCGTTGATGGGTCGGTCTTTTGCGGTACTTCCTTTAGGCGAATCGTAAAGGGGCTTTGCGTTGGTATCTGATGCGTTTCGCCCGCGATTTTATGAATATCAAGAACATTTAAAAATGGATTGAGCCGATAATCTACAATAGCCATATTTTTCCTCCCTTCTATGTTTTTAACTGCTTGATAGCCGATGCTTGGCTTTGCTCGATATTTTTCGCATTGCGCTCGATACTTGCTAAATAGGTATCAAGCGTAAAAACAGGCTCTCCCAGCGTCATATCTGCTGAGATGCCTGTTTTTGCTGAAACGGTGTATTTTACTTTCGTGATGGGGTACTCATAGGTTTTCCCATCAAGGGTTCTGATTTGTGCTTCGCCCATGGTGGTAAGGTGCCTTACATTAAACGTTCCATCCACAAGCGGATATTCGAGCCTTACGCCACTGACTTTGGCAGAGCGAACAGGCCCCTTAAACTGGGCAAGCTGATTTTCTCCCCATCTTCTAGCGTCACCCACCTCATAGGCAGAAGGTAGCGTTAACACCTTATCGCGCTTTCCATACTTTGAAATGCTCTCTTCGTCCTGCACGACGCAAAGCCACTGCTCACCATCATCATCGATATTGCCCCCCTTGATTCTTGCCCAGTTATAGATTTTCTCCGTGTTCCATGACGGGATGTATTTACTGAGGTGTTTTCCCACCGTAAGTCGCGCTTCTTCGTTGATGCGCTTTTCCCGTGGCTGAAAATAGAGGCTTCGGTATTCATCCACGCCATAGACAAAATCTACGGCAAAATCCGAAAGGGTCGCTAAGGCTTCCTTTACCGTCACGCCATCAAAGACGAGTTTTGTCACCGTGTAGCCGGCGTTTGCAATCTTGATGGGATTATACACAAGGCCATGGGTGTGTTCCGCTTTCCTTGCAATATCTCTAACAATATCGCCTGGATCCATGTTCTGATACGTTTCAAAAAGGACGAGGGTTTCAAGGCGATTGTAATAGCCATGAGCGACAAACTTAAACTCCGTCTCCGTTGTTCCTTCGATAGGGCGGGTGATGATGTAGCCCGAGTACCACGGCAGTTCATCGCCCAAAAGGAAGATGTCGATGCGCTGCATATAAGTGAGTTCACTATTTTTCGGCAGCACCTTAAAGACGAGTTCACAGCTTCCGCATCCCGTCGAGGAGATTTCAAAGGAGAGTTTACTCAGCGTATTGTTTTCAATACCACTTCCAAAGAACGCCGTTTTCGTGCCATTTTCCGCATAGGCGATCACCGTGAACTGGTTCGGATAATACTTTCTGACCGTGCCCTTTCCGTCAGATGGTTTACCACTCTTCCCGCCATTTCCGGCGTAAATAAAGCGACCGAAAAAGCCACTCCCAAATCGGATATTCATAGGAACCACCTGTTAGTAAAGAGGATTTCAAGCCGTCCTGCACCACCTGTGTAGTAGAGCGTGTTCTTTCCCGGCACGGCAGAAAGGAACTGCCCGTTAAAGGCGTTGATGCTATTGGCGTTATCCCGCCATACCGTCCCTTCCTTGGCGTTTACCGTTGCCATAGAGGGCGAAATGAGGAGCGCATCCGTAAGGCGAAATTCCTTTAATGTTTCCTCATGCCACACCGTAATGTTTGGCATCTTATCCTTTGGAATAAAGCGGAAGGTAAAGGGCGTATCGACGCTTCCAAGGTTATGTACCACCATTTCAGCTTTCACGACATCCGTCAGAAAATCATAGACGGCTTTTGATTCCTGCCCCTCGTAGCGGAAGGGATCTGCAAGGAGTAGCGTTACCGTGATATTGCTCCGTCTCTGCTTGAACCCCTTCTGATACTCATGGGCTATTTTACTGATACCTGCCACGTTAAAGCATCTATCCTGCCTTCCGCAATAGAGTTTGTAGTCCGTTTGGTAAAAGTAGCGGCAGGCACGGTTTAATAGTTCATCATGCTCTGCTTCCGTTTCTGCCTGCATGGAGAACTTCACCTTGATGGTATGGCCTTTCACAAGACCATCCCCTATCACATCACCACCGTGGGCAAAGGCTCTATCCTCCATTTTGCTATTAAAGTCATAGCTTCCGGCATCGGACAGAGACCATGCCGCAGGCAAGGTGTATTCTCTGCCGTCCTTGATGATTTTTAGCTTGTCTTCACTTGTTTCTTTTTTAGGAAACTGCATCTCATACACCTCTCAATCCCGCAGCGACCATGCTCGATAAGTCTTGGAAGAGGCTATCTGCGTCGCCAGAATTATTGATATCGCCGTAAATATTCTGCGTCACCGTATTCTGCTGGGTCGTTCCATTTTCTGCAATACCGTCAGCAATGTTACGGAATACGGCACGGTTTAAAGGAAGTGCCACTTCATCATCCACGCCTTCGCCGATGATACCAAGCGTCGGTCTTGTAAAATACCCACCTTTGGCGTAGCCTTGAATCTTTGCACCTCCACTTTCGCCACCGGAACCTGTGGTCGTCGCAAGTAGCGTCGTACCAAGAGCCGCGGCAGACGTTAAGATTCCCGTCACAGACCCCAGTGCTCTTGCTGCTGCCCCTGGATGCACCGTTTCATAGGCAACGGCAACAGGAGCCCATGCAGCAAGGGCGCTCGATGCCATGGCAGCAGACGATGCGGCTTCCTTCTTCTGAAGGCTCTGCCCCATGACATGGCTTACGATCATCCCTGCCGCTTGTTTGGCAAAGTACTGGGCGATGACTTTAATCATGCTCTTTCCAAGTTCAGTAAAGGCTTGTTTAGCGCTCTTTGCGCCCGTTAAGATATTCGTAAAAGCCGTGCTAAGACCACCGAGAGCCGTGCTATAAAGGTCAGATACAAGCTGCGCCGTTGTCATATGGGCTTGAAGAAATGCCTCTTGGTAGGTATCCATCATCGTTTTCTGCGCTTCCATGTCGTTTAGACGAATGGCAGCTTCTTCCGTCAGCACTTCCTGCAATCGCTCCATATCAAGGGCGCGGTAGGCTTCATCAATATTTGCCTGTATATCCTTGCACTGCGTATAGTATTCGAGTCTTGCCTCTTCATAGGCTTTATCGGCGTTGAGCTTATCTTCGAGAATCTGCTTGTGGAAATCTAGCTGCCCCGATTCCGTTTCCTCAAAGGCAATTTGCTGCTCTTTGAGAGCCGAAATAAAGGCTTCCTTCTGCGTGGTGTTGAGGGATAAGAAGGTATCGGCGAGTTTCTGCCACCGCTCCTCGATGCCTTGCACGGTCGTTTCATGTTCCTGTGAAATTTTGAGGAGTTCCGCTGACGCAGCATCGCTATTAACGGATGCATCGCTTAATGCCGATGCATTCGCTGCCTGCAAGACCTCTTTGTAAATTTCCATCTCCTGCCGAGATTCTTCCCGCAAGGCTTCGATGCGCTTTGAAGCGTAGAGTTCAGCCAGTCTCTGTTTATCTCGTTCGTAGTTTTCGTTTGCAGTGCGGGACTTTTCCAGTTCATCCAATTCTTCCTTGTACCAACGGTCGACAAGAGCAGACTTGGTGCTAAAGGTTCGCATCCATTCTTCCTCGATGCTTTTCGAGGTGGATTGGGCTTTTGATTCAAGCTGACTCATTCCAGAGGAAGAACCACCACGACCGCCACCGCCGGAAGATGCACCTCCTACAGAAGCACTCCCTCCACCACTACCGGCAAAGTTTGAGAAATCGGGTGCTTGCCACTTTGGCGTTGTACTTTTACTTTCGCTTTCACCAGAAGTATCACCACCACTTTCTCCGCCAACACTTCCCAGCGCCTCATTCGTCTCCGTGATTTTGGCAATAAGTCCGCTGAGCCAGCTGATGGCTTTATCGACGAAGTTTGAAATCGTACCCAAGCCTTTACTTGCCCAGTCCGGTAAGACGCTCTCTGCCATGTTGCTAAAGACATCGCAGACGGAAGAAATGATGGATGAAATGTATTCTGCCATACTATTTAAGGCGGAGCAGACCATATCGATGGCATAGGCAATGGCAGAAACCATCAAGGTAAAACTATTAATGAGAAAGCCGATGTATTTCATGATGCCCAAAAAGGCAACCCCCACCACCGCGCCAAAGGCAACAAAGACAGGCTTTAAGAGTTCAAGAACGGAAGAAATGAGACTTCCCAGTGAAGAAAAAGCGGATTTTACTTGTTCCCATGCAGACGTAAGACTTTTGCTTTCAACGCCCATGATGCTTAGTACGTCACTCACGCTAAGACCACTCTGGTAAAAGGCGTAAAGTGCCGTACCGATTGCCGTCACCGCGGCAATAAAGGGCGCACACGCCGTTACCGCAGCTCCAATAGCCGCAAGGAAAGGAGCCATCATAGCAACGGCTGCAGCTCCTGCCGCATACATAGCAGGAATGGCAATCGCCGTGAGGGCTGTTCCAAGGGCAACGATGGCAAGTTGCGCTTCAGGCGGTACGCAAGATGCGATGGCCCCACTGATGCCACTTTCTTCAATCGCCGTAGCAAAATTGCTCAGCCAGTCACCGATGGAACTAAAGACCGTCGTAAGGTTTAGGGCATCGGCAATCTGAAGCCCCGCCTGTGATGCAACTTGCCCAATACCATCCATGAGGTTTGACCAGGTGCCGAGAATCGTGCTGCTCTGCTGCTCCATCATGCCGCCATAGCTTGCTTCCATTCCTCCGACAAGGGCTTCAAGGGCGGTCTTGCTATCGACCATGCGCTTTGTGACCATATCCTGCGCACCTGCCACATCAGTTCCCAGTTTTTCTGCAAGCATCTGCCACGCAGGAATACCAAGCTCCGTGAGCTGCATCATTTCGCCGCTTGCAAGCTTCCCTTTTGCTGCAATCTGCCCCAAGGCAAGGGTCAAGCGATTGACACCGTCTTGCCCTGCGCCAACACCTGCTGCAGCGTCACCCACCGCCGTAAGGGTCGGGATGATTTGCTCTGCCGTAAAGCCAAAGGCGAGGAACTTCTGACTTGCCTTGGTGACATCGTTAAACTCGAAAGGCGTGTGCGCGGAAAAATTTTGCAGTTCCTTGATAAACCCCTCTGCTTTTCCGGCACTTCCAAGAAGGTTCGTCATGGCAACCTGCACGCTCTGTAAATCGCCACCTGCCTTAACGGCATAAACGCCAAGCCCCACAAGAGCCGTACCCGATGCACCGATGCCTTTTGCGACCGTCGAAGATAATTCCATCCCCTCCGAGCCAAAGGCAGACTTTAACTGCCTTTTCGTCGCATTGATTTCCTTTCTTAAATCCGATGTATCTGCGCCGATTTTGACGAGTAGTTCTGCTACGGTTGCCATGCATTTCCCTCCTTTCGCTTGGCATAGAAAGATTTAAAAAATTCCTCTCGCTCCGTTTCTTTTTCTTCCTTGCTTTTCTTTGGAAGAAATGGCTCCATGAGTTTTTCCGGCGAGATGTTCTTTATCTGCGTCCCCATAAGGTTTGCCGTAAAGTAGGAAGCAAGCCACAAGACATCCATACGCCGTTTCTCGTAGCCTTCGAGTAGTTTATTTAACTCCATCGGAGAAAGTTTTAGAAACTCACACGGCTTTAAGGAGAGAACGCCATAGGCAACGCCCTCTGCCCATTCGAGCCATTCATAGAAACTGACGGCATGGGAATCTATTCGTTTTTTCTTTCCTTCTCCAGTTCACCCTTTGCTTTATCCGTCAGTTCCTCCGGAAAGAGTTTATAGTAGACGGCTTTTCCTAAAATGCCGGAACCTGCGATGCACTTGACGACGGGCATTTGAATGTCCGTTTCAAGGTCGATGCCTTCATCGATGAGTTTTTGCATCTTATCGGCGTACCACTGGGGCGTGCGCATCTTATGGTGACGCAGGGCTACGCTTAGGATGATGGTGAGGAGTCCTAAGTCAAGGTTCTGACTGCGTATGATCTCCCCTGCCGACTTTCCTGCCATGCGCTCGATATCGATGAGCCGACCGATGTTAAGATACATGAATTCGTTCTCTCCAAAGAGCGGAAACTCAATCTTCTTCATGGCTTTCTCCTTTCTTCACATCAGATAATGCCCCTGCACCGGAAAGCGTCCCCTTGAGAGTTGCCACATCGTCATGCGGCGTGGAAAGGCTGCACTCGGTGAGCGTTGCCCATCCCGTCACATAGCTTTTATCCGGATATTCAAACTTGATGTGTACCTGCTTTCCTGCAAGAAAGGCAGCTTCCAAAAAGCCTGCCCCTTCGTCTCCTGCTAGATACACGCTTTCAAGGTCGAGAGACCAACTACGAAGTCCCGGAATGGTGGATTTCCACCCACCGCTTGTCTTATCCGATGCGTCGATTTCATCAGCCTTGCGGGAAAGGTCACCACTGCGCTGTCCGCCCACAAGAGTCCAAGTGGGATTTGCTTCCGTTGTGCCTGTGTTGACATAAATCAAATAATCCTTGCCGGCTGTAGCCGCCACTTTATTGGTCGGTTCTGCAAACGTCGTGTAAGCCATCAGTTATCACTCCTCATATTTTGTACTAACATTTCAAAGGAAATTACGCCGTTATATCCGCTATCTTCCTCGGGATAGCTTTCGTAAAAATCCACACCCTGCGCATTGGAGTAGAAGTCCTCCTCGGATAAATCCAATTGTTTGCTCGAAAGAGCGTTGATGATTTTCTCTGCAAGGCTATTGATTTCATATCGTCCGCGATAGGTGCTCCAAATATGAATCTGCACCGTCATGTGAATGATATCGTCGGACTTTGTCGATTTATCCTCGGCGTTGATGTTGCCAAGCGTCACAAAGGGAAGCACTGCTCCTTCCGGTACGAAGTCATAGACGGGGCAGGTACACTCTTTGCGTAAAAAGGCGATGAGCGCCTTATGAACGATGTTGTTTGGAAGCCTTCTCATGGTTTTTTCACCGCCTTCTTGATGTTCTTCACGATGTCCGGCGAAACGTAGTCATAGGCAGGCTTTAAATAAGGCCTTGCGATGAACTTTGGAATCTTCGCCCGTTTTGCAAAAACAGGCTTACCGTCCTTATAGAACCGTAGAGCCTTCTTGTTTTTAGCCTTGATTTCATGAGCCTTTGCCCCGTACTCCACAATGTGGGCATAGGGAAGTTTCGTATAGACCTCACCTTCACACCTTGTCGTGCGGAATCTAGATTTAATGGATTTTTTGAGTGTACCGCTTCTTACGGCGGCTCTCTCTTTTGCCTCCCGCTGAATGCGTTTTGTTCCCCGTTTCATCACGTCCTCTACCTTGAGCCTAGTCTTACCATCCCAGGCACTGATTTGCTTCAAGGCATCTGTCATGGCAGAGGCATCGACCTTCATGTATATTTTCACGCTACACCCCCTGTTCATAGCGATGAACGATAATGGTCGTACTGTCTCGATAAGATTCATCGACCACATCAACCACATATTTTTCATCACAGTAGGTAATGATCCATCCTCTTTTGATGTCTTTGCGTGGCCTTAACCGAAATCGCAGTTGCTCCCTACTCATCGGCGTTCCGTGTGCTTCTTGTTCGGCGTAGTTCGTCCTGCGAAGTTCTGCCCACACGAAGCCTTGGGACTCATATTCCGTCACCATACCGCCAAAACCATCGTCGGAAAGGATGGGTTTAAAGAGTTCCAACCGTTTATTCATCTTTGCGATTTTCATATCAAAACGCTGCCTTTCGCTCCCCCATCAGGAGGGCACGCAAAGAAAGAAGCAGGTCGTTATGATCTGCTTCTTCTCGGTGCTCATATAAATAGGCGGTGGCATATAACATGGCCATACGCATGGTGGCGGTGCTTAAGGCATCGTCTCGCGCAACGTCTTTAGAAAGGCGTTCAGCCGTTTCCATGAGTTTTTCAATGAGCCCATCTTCCTCATCACCATCCACCCTGAGGTACGCTTTCATTTCTTCTAGGTCAACCATATGCTCACCGCCTTATCTTATTTACTTCCCGTACTCTTACCTGTGATGGAAAGAATCTGCACGGCTTCGGGCAGGATGAGTTTTCCGTCCACCCGTTCCTTTGCCACATAGGCAATCATGCCGTTTCCGGCAAAGAGTTCCCGCAGTTCCTGCCAGCTGCGCGTACCGCGGTCACCGATGTTGTAGTAGCGGTAATCCCCAAAGGCGATGGCATTTGTCGGTGCAAACTGACTGGTATATAGCTTATAGCCAAGGAAGGTATCAGGCTCGCCTACCTGTACGCTCGGTTGCCACATATAGACCCCATTATTGTCCTTAAGCTGACGCAAAAGGGCGATGTTCTTGTCGTTGATGATGAAGCTCGCATTTTTGCGATACGGACGCTTGAGGGCATAGATGAGAGCGATGAAATCATCTGCCGTCGGCGCATCCGTGCTTGCCGCTTTCGTTCCACCACCGGTCTTCGCAAAAAGGCCCAAAGGTTTCCCCGTGCCATCACCGTTTAAGAAAGCATCTTCTTCGGCGTTTGCAATGGCCTTACCGAACTCCGTTACGATATAACTTTCAAGATTAAAAGCATTGTCATAGAGAAGTTCCTCCGTGATTTTAATCGCCACATGGAGCTTATGGGCATCAAGGAGGATTTGACTGAAGGTCGCATCGCTAAATTGGAGCGCCCCGCCCTCTTCAATCCACGCTGCAGCAGGTTTTGTCGCGGCGATGTTGATCTTATGCTGACCACTTGTGGTGATGGTCGTACCAAGTTTTCGCATGATGTTTTCTTCACTCAGAATGTCGATGATGCGCTTATCGTATTCCTCCGGCACGAGGTAGCCACCATCGGCATCTACGCCTTCTTGCAGAACATTGCTCACGCGCTTGAAGTTACAGCGCATGGCATCAAGCATGGCCTTTTTGTACGCATCGCTGGCGCGGCCTTTCTTTTCTTCTACTGGCACTTCGTTATTCGGCTTTGTCGTGAGTGGCGTCGTAATGTTCTTTGCCATTTCCTTTTCATAAGCCTCAAGTTTTTCTTGACGGGTGATTTCCTTTGCAAGGTCATCCAGTTCTTTTTCCATCCGTGCATAAACGGCATCGTCTTCTGCTGAAAGCACACCATCCTTGCGGTGGTCATCGAGAAAAGCCTTTGCCTTGTTCCACACGTCGAGACGCTTATCGCGCAATTCTTTGATATTCATGGTTATTCCCTCCGTTACATAAACTTCTCTTCTAAGGTTAGACGGCGCATCAGTGATTCCACCGAACGCCCCTGTTTCTTTTCTTGGTATTTCCCTTTGAGCTTGTTCCAAAGTTTCATGCTCACCGTATTCTCAGAATAGAGCATCGCCTCGGTGTTAATATCCCCGTCTCTTTGGAGCATTTCATCGGCAAATCCCAGTTCCATGGCCTTATTGGCATCCATCCACGTTTCCGCATCCATGAGCCTTGCAATCTTTGCCCGACTCATTCCCGTTTTCAGTTCATAGGCGTTGATGATACTCTCCTTGATTTCAGAAAGCATGGAGATGGCTTTTTCCATCTCTTTCGTATCGCCCATTGCCATGGTCATGGGATTGTGAATCATCAGCATCGACACGGGGCTCATGATGACCTTCGTTCCTGCCATGGCGATAACCGACGCAGCAGAAGCCGCAATGCCGTCAATCTTTACCGTGACGTTTCCCTTGTAATCCATGAGCATATTGTAAATTTGTGCCGCGGCGATACAGTCACCACCGGGACTATTGATCCAAAGGGTAATGTCTCCCGTGCCGCTCATAAGTTCCTCTTTAAAAAGCTGTGGTATCACTTCATCATCAAACCATGACTCCTCAGCGATGACGCCGGAGAGTGTCAGCGTCCTTTCCGGAGTCCCCTCCGTCCAGTTCCAAAACTTCCTCACTTTCGTTTCCCTCCTTTCCAGTACCATAGGCTGCGCCTGCGTGTTTCAGCGGCGTCATTGAACCATTCACAAGATAGAGATCGCCACCTTCTTCGGTGGGAATCCGATCCATATCCTCCAGTTCCCTGATGTCATTGGCACTCAGCCACCCGTTCTGCCTTGCCGTCGCATAACCGTTCATGCGACTTTCGTAATCGCCACGAAGAAGCCCGTCGAGATTAAACTTGATGAGGTACTTCGTGCGTTCGGCATTTGAAAGAAGGCTCCTTGATAAGGACTGCTCCCACCGCGTCACCCAAGGACCTACGGTGTATTTCACAAACTCCAAGGACTGTTGCTCGATATTCGAGAACGTCGATTTTTCAAGGTCTCCAATCATATGCGGTGGCACGCGGAAAATGCGGGCGATTTCATCAATCTGAAACTTCCTCGTCTCTAAAAACTGCGCTTCATTGGGCGAGATGGAAATGGGCGTGTATTTCATGTAGAGTAGGCAAGTGCCGCCGTGCATTGTTTCCAATGTCGGTTTGCACAAGCCTCTCCCCAAACCGTGCTTACACCTCTCGATGTACACGGCTTTCCATTTACACTATGACGAATGATGGATTTTCTTATGGCATTCTTTACAAACAACAAGTGTTTTCCGCTTTCTTGCAATCATCGCCATTTCCCATTGCTCCTTACCTTTGAGGTTTTTCATCTTGTTGATGTGATGAATTTCAAAAGCAATGCCATCACCTTCCGCACCGCATAATTCACATTTACAAGCCTTCAACCTGGCTTCAAGAGAATTTCTTGTGTTGAAATGGATATGGTTCTTCACCGTATCAATGCTTGGTTCGTCAAAGACAGTTCCTCGTTTGAAGTCCGAGAATTTCACAATCATCATGCGCTTTTTCTCTTTCTTCGTTTTATAAGGAATGCCCCACGACTTTCCGCACTTGAATATCCTCTTTATGCCTGATATTCTGGTTTTATGCTTCTTAGCAAGTGTTTTCAGACAGCTGTATTCCATCAGATAAACGAAATACGTCAGCTTTGAGAAATTACTGGCTATGCAGTAATAATTACAGATTCCACGAGTCTGCGAGTTATAGGTATCTACAATTTCAAGGTCAGTAAGACCCGCCATTGAGTTTCTTTGCCATGGGATGAGTTTGCCGTCCTTACCTTGAATGACAATCTCACGGTCGTACATGAACTTCTCAATCCGCTCCATGGGAATAAGCAATTCCACAGAGTTATTAAGCGTCCGCTGTAAAACCCCATTGGTTTTCCTTTTGGATTCCTGACATCTGCGCACGTTGATGTCATATCCGAGAAAATGAGCATTGCCGGAACTGTGCGTGATTTTTGTTTTCTCGTCAGACAATTCCAGTTTTAATCTTGTTGCCACAAACAACGTAAGCTCCTGCTTTATACGCTCCGCATCCTCACGGCTTCCGCTGACACCGATAATAAAATCATCAGCATAGCGTACATAGGCGATTTTCTTGTCGGAAGCGTCCTTGTATGGCAATCTGCGCTTTTCCACTTCAAGCTTATGAATCTGTTTTAACAGTTCTTTCTTTTCCGCTTCATCAACGCATTCGCCGTAACGCTTTTGCAATTTGACAATTCCTCTCACCTTTTTGCCGTATGCAGGTGTATAGGCATAATCAGCAGGCGCATTAAATTCTTTCTGCATGGCTTCTACTTTCTTGTCCAACTCATGCAGATATATATTTGCAAGAATCGGGGAAAGAATGCCGCCCTGCGGAGTTCCGCTGTATGTCTTGTGGTACTCCCAATTTTCCATGTAGCCCGCTTTCAGAAACTTTCCTATCAGATTTATGAACTTGCTGTCCTTAATCTTCTCAGAAAGCAGATTCAGCAGAACCGTGTGGTCAATGTTGTCAAAGCATCCCTTAATGTCTCCCTCGACAAACCATTTCGTACTGCGGAAAGAACGGCTGATTTCTTTCAGCGCTGAGTGACAGCTTCTATTCGGTCTGAATCCGTGCGAATGAGTACTGAAAACAGGCTCATAGATTACTTCAAGTATCTGCCGTATCGCATCCTGTATCAGTTTGTCTCTGAATGACGGAATACCTAATGGACGCATTTTTCCGTTGCGCTTAGGAATGTAGACACGTTTTACCGCTTTTGGCTCATAGGTTTGGTTTTTCAGTTCATCAATAATCTGATTCACATATTCCTTTCCAAAACCGTCAGCCGTATCATTGTCCACACCCTCAGTTCCTGCGCCCTTGTTTGCGTAAAGGTTCTTGTATGCAGTCATGTAAATATCCTCTCGCAAAAGATACCTATAGAGCCGCGTGTAGATACCGTCTGAATGCTCTTCAGAATTTCTGTACATTCGTTCTAAAATTTCAGATGTTGGTTTCATTGAGGTTTCTCCTCCCTTTCACCTTTCCTTTTAGAGTTGCATAAGCTGCGTTCCTTCGCCATGTAAGAGCTATTAACTCTCTCGGACTACTACGAACGCTCCGTACCCATGGGCGGTATTCAAGTCCTATAGACTATAGCCTTTCGGCATCCGCCTTTAGGGTATCCCCAGTTAGCGTCATTGCTTGGTATGCTCGAATTATCGGTTCCGCTTTAGACTCTTTAACACAGGTTCTCCTGCTCGTGCCGTGACATTCGCAATCATGCCGCCTTTGAAGGATGTAAAGACAGTCAGTCACGGAATGGGTAACAGGCTAATTTCCCAATTCCCCTCGGAAATGGACACTCAAGTCTCACGTTCAGTAGATACCTTAAACCTCATATCCGATTGTTGTGGCGGTTCAGTCGTACCCTTTAGCCTTTGAGTAACTTACCGCTTTCCTGTCGTGCTATGTTCCCGTATCAGCTTTCACTTTGCGGTAAGACAGGTCAACTCACCCATGATTGTGGGTGGTAGTACCAAACACTACTATCAATGACGCCCATCTGGGCGCACGCCCTCTTCAAGAACTGCTACCTTGTTGGCATTGCTACTCCCACCAAAGGTAGCATTCCAACTGTCCCGCACCCTAGCAGGATCTTTCAAAATTCCCGGATGCTCAAGCACGCCTCCGGGTGCTGCGCCGTTAGCAAAGAACTTCGCCCCAAACTCCTCGCAAGCCATGGCCATACCGATGGAGTTTTTCGCCATCGCAATGGGTGAGTAACCGACAAGACCATCAAAGCCGAGTCCCGGAATATGGAGAACATCCACAGGCGAGAGTTTTACGATTTCGCATCTGTTCCCTCCATTCTCATCCCCATAGCGGGTGTATTCGTAATAAAGTTTCCCCGCCTCATCCCGATCAACACGCATCCGATTTGGCATCAAGGGGTAAAGTGCCGTCACCTCACCGCGACCGTTTCGAATGATTTGCGCATAGGCGTTCCCCCAAAGGAGAAGATGCGTCATGAGGGTTTCCCGAAACACAAAACTTGTCATCTCAGGATTCGGCTCATCGTGCAAAAGAAAAAATAGCGAATGTGTCGCTGCCTTTTCCTTACCACCTCTGCTGTTATACCGATAAAGATGAAGGGGAAGCCCTGCCACGGCTTCGGCAAGAACACGAACGCAGGCATAGACCGCCGTCATCTGCATGGCGCTTTTTTCCGTCACCACTTTCCCTGCCGTGCTACCGCCAAAGAATGGACGGAAACTACTGCCTGCCGTTCTGTTTTGTGGCTTATCTCTAGAGCGGAATATTTTGCTGAATAGATTGAGCATATAAGCCTCCTAAATAAAAAGCAGCCCCCGTTCATCGTAAACGGATGCTGCGTTATCGTTGCCACACCGAATCGCTCTGTCTAGTGCCATAATCGTCGCTATGGCTCCGTCGATTTTTTCGGTGGATTTTTCTTTATCTGCCTTGATATTTCCCGCTGGGTCAGTGCGGATGAAAATATTATCCATATTCCAACGAAGGACCGGATGCCCACCGTGAGCGATGCGCTCCTCCAAGGTGAGTTTCATCAACTCTTTCGTCGGAGGGCTCATATCCTTAAAGCCCTGTCCGAAGGGAACGACCGTAAAGCCCATGCCCTCAAGGTTCTGCACCATCTGCACTGCACCCCAACGGTCAAAGGCAATCTCACGAATGTTAAACTTCTCACCTAACTCTTCGATGAATTTCTCGATGAACCCGTAATGCACGACGTTTCCTTCCGTTGTCTTTAAGAACCCTTGTTTTTCCCACACGTCATACGGCACATGGTCACGGCGTACACGAAGGTCGAGCGTTTCCTTGGGAATCCAAAAATATGGCAAGATGATGTATTTATCTTCTTCGTCCATCGGTGGAAAGACGAGGACGAATGCCGTGATGTCTGTGGTGCTCGATAGGTCAAGACCGCCGTAACAGATGCGACCTTGCAGTTCATCTGGATTAACGGCGAAACTACAACGATCCCATTTTTCCATCGGCATCCAACGCACGGCTTGCTTTACCCATTGATTGAGTCGAAGTTGACGGAAGGCGTTTTCTTCGGCGGGGTTCTGCTTTGCTGACTCACAGGCCGCTTCCACCTTGTCGATACCGACGGTGATGCCAAGGCTCGGATTGGCCTTCTTCCATACGGCAGGACTTGTCCAATCGTCCGACTCATCTGCGCCATAAATCACGGGATAAAAGGTGGAATCCACCTTTCGTCCCTCTAAAATATCCTTTGCCTTTTGATGCGTTTCATAGCAAATGGAGTGTGTATCCGTTCCTGCCGTCGTGATGAGAAAGTACAAGGGCTGCATACGGGCATCGCCAGAGCCTTTCGTCATAACGTCGAAGAGTTTTCTATTCGGCTGGGTATGAAGTTCGTCAAAGACGACACCGTGGATGTTAAAACCGTGCTTACTGTAGGCTTCCGCTGAAAGAACTTGGTAGAAGCTATTTGTCGGAAGGTAGATGAGCCTTTTTTGCGAGGCGAGGATTTTCACGCGCTTATTAAGGGCCGGACACATCCGCACCATGTCTGCTGCCACGTCAAAGACGATTGCTGCCTGTTGACGATCTGCCGCACATCCATAGACTTCTGCCCGTTCCTCACCATCACCGCAACAAAGAAGGAGTGCCACGGCGGCAGCAAGCCCGCTCTTTCCTTGTTTTTTGGCAATCTCAACATAGGCTGTGTTGAACTGGCGATAACCATTGGGCTTGAGAATGCCGAATACATCCCTTATGATTTGCTCCTGCCAATCGATGAGTTCAAATGGCTTTCCTGCCCACGTCCCCTTCGTATGGCAAAGGCTCTCTATGAACATCACCGCATAATCGGCGGCGTCCTTATCGTAAATGCTATTTTCTGCTTTAAATTTTGTGGGTGTGTATTTTTTGAGTTTCCGCATCACCCTTTCCAGCCCTCCTTTCGGGCAATAAAAATAGGAACCTTCCCTTTTGAGAAAGTCCCTATCGTTATCACACAAATTTAATTTGAAGCTTTTTACCTAACCCATGCGCTATTTTAGAAAGGGTAGTAATGGATGGCATAGCCTGTCCTTTTTCAATTCGACTAATATTTGACTGCCGAATCCCTGTCCGTTCAGCTAGGTCAAACTGCGTCAGGTTTTGCTCATCCCGAGCCTTAAGCACCATCATCATCAGTTGATATTTCAATTCTCTGTCATCCCATTCTTTCTTAAAATCAGGATCAGCCATCTGCTCCTTAAGGTATTTATCGAAATCATCCATTTCGTTCACCTCCGACCGAATCTGTTCTTATAATCATCGCGTATTTTCTTGGCGCGTTCGATGAAACACCAAACTCACATCCCCCGTGTCTTTTCCAAAATATCGCTCGTTTCTATAACCATGTGAAGGAATTTGCCAACCTTATCTGTACGAGGAACATCCCTCTTTCGAGGGTGTCCTTTTGGAATTTTTTCTTTTTACTTGCTTGCCTTTCCGAAAAGGTAGGCTTCTTTCAAGGCTTCGGCAAGGCTCCAAACCGAGGTCTCGATGAAGTCCTCGCTATCGTTTCCCTTTGCCTCAAGGCTGCCTCTCTCTTCGATGGCGTAAATCGCTTTCTTTGCAATCTCCAAAAGTTCCTTCTGTTTCTTTGCGCTTAAGTTTTTCATGGTTGTTTCCTCCTTTGGTTTCTTCGGGGTGTTCCCTTTTGTTGTGTATATATATCACTCTAAAGGAGGATAATAGCAAGTCATTTTTGTAGATTTTATCGAGATTTTTACCCTTCCATCGCATGGTGGATGGTGGCAAGAATCTTCTCCTGTTCAGCCTCTTTCACGCCGATGCTTTCTAGGGCTTCCCTTGTTCCGCAGTCCGGACAAATAAGGGTTTTGTTATCGGCTCTTGAAAGTGCCGGCACATCTCGGTACGCCTTACCGCAATGCGGGCAGTAACGAAGTGCAAGGTTGTTATTTTCCTTCATCGTAAAGCCTCCTTGTCGTTTTAAGTGCCTGCCAAAAATACGCTTCCGGAAGTCCAAAATCGCGATAGCCATCAAGGCAGGTCTTTAGGTAAGGGTAGCTTGGTATTCCAATCTCTCGCTCCTCGTGCATGATGTAGACGTACACTGTGAGCCTTTTGGTTTCACCACTATGAAGTTCCTTTACGGGAAGCTCCATCTCCTTCTTGTAATAGAAGGATGGAAAGCCCTCGTAGCGGTCAAGAGCCGCCTCGTCAGCGGCCGTGGTTTCCCACACGGCGGCAGGAACGCATCCCTTGGGGTTTTGCTCGATGGTGAGATACGCGCCCGACTTGGAGCCTTTAAACAAGAGTTCGTAGCCCTGAATCTCCGTCGTTCCGATGATGCGTGCCGTCGAGCATCTCCTCTTCATTTGCTGGATATTGAGGTTACTTCCGTAAGCTAGATAGTATCGTGTTTTCATATTGGTTTCCTCTCTTTCTGAAGGAATCACCCTTCTACCACCTTAAGCCCGCCCGTGGCGGGTAAGGTAGCAGGAGGCTGACTTCTTTAGGCGTATCTTCCGTTTCTAAAAGCTGTGTCTCCTGCAAGACGCCTCGTGAGCACCTCCCTTGCGGTTTTAAATTCTTCTCCGATAAAGCCGAGGCGCAGGAGCCAAGTCCGCATGGCGTATTTTGGATTTTCCGTCTGCTGCGGTTTAGGGCTTGCGGTCTTTACCGTCTTTGCCATTTGGCTAAGGGCAAGGCAAAGCTGGATGTAGCTTTTAAGCTGCCCTGCGTGAAGCCCGTTTTGCTTGCCATCTTTCGGTGCATCAAATTGGAAAAGGCGAAACTCAATCGTCCCCTTTGTGAAGGTGGCGTGGAAATTCAGCATATGGTAGCGACTGTTGTTGTAGTGCCGACTGCGTCCGTAGCTTGCGCCATTTTCATTGTACCAAATGTCGGCAAACTCAGACATGCTCTTGGGTTTTACTTTGTTCAGCTTCGTGAGGAAGTTTGGTGCGACTGTGCGGCAGTAGCGGTTCATGCGTCCTCGATCGAGGTCAAGAGCATCGGCTAGAAGGTTTTCGTGGCTTGCCATGATGTTGGCAAGGTTTCGCATCGTCTGCGGTGTGTGCCCCTTTGCGCCGATGTGGATGTGAACACCGCATCCGCGCGTTGCGTCGCTTTTCGCACCCGCCCTCCGAAGTTTTCGTAAAAGTTCCTGCAAGGTTTCCATATCGTGATAGGTAAGGATCGGCGTCACAAGCTCGCATTTTTCGTTATCGGGGCCTAAAATGCTGACGTCCTTTTGGAATTTCCACTCGCGCCCCTCACCGTCCCAGGCGCTCCATGTTTTGTACCCGTTGCAGTAGTCCGTGTTTTCGTAGCGCATCGTGCCGAAGAACTCGGCGGCAATCTTTGCGGCTCGGTCGCGCCTTATGCTATTCATCTCAACCTCAACGCCGATGGTCTGTTTCTTCATTTCTTCGATTTGCGTTTTGATATGCTCTTTCATGCTGTGCCTCCTGTGATACTTTGCTTCTTTTGTTGTGTATATATATCACTCTAAAGGCTCATAATAGCAAGTCATTTGCCGCAATATATTGTGTATACAAGAGGTTTCTTTTCTATATCTTGCGCACTTCATCCTCGCCGTATACCACATTCAGCCCTGAACCATTGTCCCAACGGACGAGAATGGATGCCGTATCATCAACGCCCTTTACTGTTCCCCTCGTTCCAATCGGTGGGGCTTGAGGGTCCTCCATGCGTAAGAGTTCCACCCTTGTTCCAACGGGATATATTTCTTTCAAGTGTTCAACTGTCGCTCTGCTCGGAAACTGCATCTTCCTCCCCCTTCCTTTTACCGTCTTTAAAGGCACTGCTTCCAGATAGATTCTGCAAGAGGATTTTGCGCTCAGCCTTGTATGCCTTTCCTATAAAACCGAGGCGCAGGAGAAAGCAGCGGAAAGCGTATCTTTCATTCCTGACTTCCTTCGCCTTTGCCGTGATGCGTTTTTGCTTGTAACTCATCTCGCAGATGCACTCGATGAAGTGCATATAGGCTTTGTTCGTTTCAGGCTCCCTTGCTACAGAAAACCAAGGGAAGGCCACTTTATTGCCCTTGACCTTAATTGAAGCATCTGCAATGCCAAGTGCTTTTTTGATGAGTTCGCCCTTGGCAAGTAGCAGATGGTTAAGATTTTCTACATTGACCTTTTCGATAGGCACGGAAATGTCTAGCCCCACAGGTTCCTCCTGTTGGCTTGTTTCATTCTCTTCGGCTCGTTCTTTGGCTTCGGCGGATTCACCCTCTTCCTGCCCCTCCTGTGGCGGTACAAATCCCTTCTCTTTAAGAAAAGCGATGAGCTTTTGAGCATATTCCCCATCCACGTTATCCTCAAAGAGCAGGTTGCCTTCAAAGTCGATGGTAAAGTCGCCTGCCTTATAAGCGTATGTAGGCATTCGCATGTATACGGCAGGCGTGCCAACAAATTCACTGACGCATTGGGCGAGGTGCTTTCTCTTTTCGGCTCGGTAATGAATCTTCATGGTCGTTCCCTCCTTTATTTTGGGTACTACATATATCACTCTAGAGCCGATAAATAGCAAGCTAATTTGTAGATTTATTTTTTACAATCCATACGATGCCTGCAAGGACAAAAGAGACGCAAGGAAGGGCTACGCCATTGCCCCACATCTTGTAGGCAGCGGAATCGGAATAAGGCTCCTTTAACCACTTGATGATTTGTTTATCACTCTTAGGCTTTCGTGACGCATCCATCACCAAGCTATGGGTTTCAAAGACCTCACGCCAAAAGGCGAGTTCTTCTTCCGTTGGGTTCTCTGTTCCTAAATCATCGCACCACCAATCCGGAAATCCTTGAAGCCTTGCACATTCCCTAGGCGTTAGCCTCCGGACGATGTACTGAGGTGCTTTCGTGACGGTAGGTGGATCTTTAAAGTCCGTAGCCACAAGCGTACTTACGATGTTCTTTTCCACCTCGGTGTGGTAGGAGTTTTTACTCGTACTATAAACAAGGCTTTCCGAACCACCGCCATACATACCACCACTGGCACGAAGAGCGCCTGCACACGGATTCTCCGTGTATTTGTCGTAGACATCTTGCGAAAATGCCACGGCATGGCGATCAGTGGTATTTAGCGTAAAACTGATATTTTCACCCGTTCCGCTTCCTTGAGGCCCATTCTTTTCGGTGCGCCCAATCATCGAACCTTGCACGGCTACAACCGCCACACCGCCTTGATTGGAATCCGGTGCGTTGCCACTCGTGTCGATGGTTCTTGCCGTATCCGTTTTATAGCAATTATGCCGTGCATTTTTCGTTCCTTCCGATGTAAAGCGCACATCAAAGCACGCTTTGCCTTCTGCCACCAAGGGAACGTTATTGCCACCTGTTCCCATACGGGAAGTCAGCGTTTGTACGACACCATCTTCACTAATTTTGACGCGACTATCTGTGCCATGATTTTCTATGGCTACCCGTTCCATGACGCAAGGCGGATGATGGGATTCGGCTCGAAGGGTCGAAGTTTTCTCTTTCGTCACATCCATTCGCGCCCCGCCTTGGTCGTTTAAGCATAGGCCGCCTGTTCCTCGAGTGCTCTTTGGAGTACCGCTGGTAGTTCTTTGCCACGCGCGGAAGCTCTCCGCAGAATGCCCAGACAGGCCTTCCGACTCAAATAGAATTTTTCCGGCACATTCTCCTCTAAAATCTGCGACAAGGTAGATGCGTTTTCTTCTTTGGGGAACTCCCCAATACTGAGCATCCAAGGTTCTCCAAGCGATGGAGTAACCATCTCCCACGACGCTTCCCGAGCCATTCCATTTGCCATTTTGAGGTTTAGGAATAGTAGCTGCGGAATCTTTAACTTGTGAGAGTGCTTCAAGGACGCATCGGAAGTCCTCGCCTTTATTGGACGAGAACGCGCCTTGGACGTTTTCCCAGACCACAAATCTTGGATACTTGCCATCCGTCTTACACCTCATTTCTTTCACAATCCGTACTGCCTCGTAAAATAGTCCTGACCGCTCGCCGTCAAGTCCTGCCCGCTTTCCTGCAATCGACATATCCTGGCACGGACTACCGAAAGTGATGATATCGACAGGTGGAAGTTCTGCACCACAGAGTCTCGACACATCGCCGTAGTGTTTCATATTGGGCAGTCTTTTGGTTGTGACGCGAATCGGAAACGGCTCAATTTCTGATGCCCATAACGGCGTGATGCCGTGCAGGAGTCCACCAAGTGGAAATCCCCCAGAGCCATCAAAGAGGCTTCCTAGCGTCAACGTTTCATTCATGATTGTCCACCTCTAACGCATCAAAAGGTATCGTCTTGCCATCTCGAATCACGGATACGTTTTCCGTCGTACCGACCTGCTCAATATACCGTTTCACGATGACATCGCAGTATTTTTCATCAAGTTCTATCGTTCGACAGATGCGCCCCGTCTGCTCACAGGCAATGAGGGTACTGCCGCTTCCTCCAAAGGGATCGAGGACGATGCAATTTGTCATGCTCGAGTTCTTGATGGGATAGGCAATGAGAGGTACAGGCTTCATCGTTGGATGGTCGCCATTTTTCTGTGGTTTATCAAATTCCCAAATGGTCGTCTGCTTACGATCTGAATACCACTGATGCTTACCGTTTTTCTTCCACCCGTATAGGCACGGTTCATGTTGCCATTGATACGGGCTTCTCCCAAGTACCAAACTCTGCTTTTTCCAGATACACGTTCCGGATAAATAGAACCTTGCTGCGTCAAAGGCTTTTCTGAAATTCAGACCCTCCGTATCGGCATGGAATACATATATGCTCGCATCTTTTGCCATGGCTTTTTCCATACAAGTGAACGCCGAGAGCAAAAATGTGTAAAACTGGTCATTCTGCAGATTGTCGTTTTTGATTTTCCCTGCCGTACCTTGGTAGTTGACATTATACGGAGGATCCGTCACCACGAGATTTGCTTGCTCACCCTTCATGAGCGTTGTGTATGTTTTTTCCTTTGTGCTGTCACCGCAAACAAGGCGATGGCGACCAAGTAGCCACACATCCCCAGTTTTTGTGACAGGCGGTTTCTCAAGTTCCGCATCCACATCAAAATCATCCTCGTGAACGTCATTATCGGCATCAAAAAAGCTGGCCAGTTCCTTTTCATCGAAACCGGTCAGCCCTAAATCGAAATCCTCTGCCTGCAAGGCTTCTATCTCCACCTTCAGCAGTTCTTTATCCCATCCTGCATCTAACGCCATTCGGTTATCTGCAAGAATGTACGCTTTCTTTTGCGCCTCCGTGAGGTAATCTACAAACACACATGGTACTTCACGAATGCCCTCGTCCTTTGCGGCCATCAACCTGCCATGGCCAGCGATGATGTTGTAGTCTTTATCGATAATGATGGGGTTGATAAATCCGAACTCTCGAAGCGATGAGCGCAATTTCATTATCTGCTCTGCGCTATGCGTTCTGGCATTATTGACATATGGCACGAGTTTTTCCGTTGCTACAAGTTGCATATCGGTCGTTGTTCTGCTCACTCACGTTCCCTCCTTCTCAGTATTTTCCGAAGTCCCTTCACGGCTCCCTCGACATTTCCTGCCATAGCTTGCCCTTGAAGTGTTCGTCGTTCCTGTTTCGTTAGTGTCTTACGGCACTGTTTTAAAACGGTTAAGAACTCTCGTTGTTCCATCACTTTTTCCTCGCTCTGAGCAGAAGCTCCATCGTGTCATTGGGATTATCCTCAAAGACCTCGGTGCAATTCTGTTTTACAATATCGTAAATCTCATACCAGATGAGGTTTGCGCTTTTCTGATACTGCTGCGACATCTGCACAAAAGGAGATGCCATCACGCCACCTGTGGTCGGATGCTTTCCAAGAAGCCCATAGGTGCTCGTTGCTTCCTCGCACTGGATGTAGCGAGCAAACGCCTGCGCATAGGCTTCAATGAGCCGTTTGTTGACGAGCTTTTCACAGTTGCGCGCCTTCAGCCACCGCCACGTTTCCTTGTATATTTCATCGGCTCCTAGCGGGATACCGTTCTTTTGTTTTGCTGACAAATACTCGCTCGGCTTTGGCATATCCGCACCGTTCATCACGGCTCCTTCCGGTAAATCAACGGCATCGAGTTCCGTCGGCGTAAAGGACGGGATGTCATTATTCATGACACGCACCTCCCTGCCACGCTGAATCTTCTCTGCCGCCGACATCGGCTTATCCCCTGCGCGAACACGTCTGCCGCCACGATTCGTTCCATCTTTTGCCACGTCTCAATCCTCCTTTCCTTTAATCCCCCGTTTGAACCGGCGTTTTTGTGCGTAAGACCCCACGCCGCTGTCCGCAAAGCTAAGTCACAGAGATTTTGACCGCCCCTCCCGGTCAGCCGCGAATCTGTCTGTCACCCATTTCAAGATGAATCTTGGTGTGGCACGACTGGCAGAGCGACATGAGGTTGCTCTCCCTGTGATCGCCGCCCTGTGAGATGGGGAGGATGTGGTGTACCTCCTCCACGGGAGTCAGCCGTCCTTCCTTAAGACACATCTCGCACAAGGGATGCGCCGCAGCGTAGCGGTCGCGGATTCTCTTCCAGGCTCTTCCGTACTTCTTGTTCGTGTCGGGACTGCGCGTGTGTTTGTTGTACTGCTGCGCGGCAAGTCTCTGATGCTCTTCGCAGTATTGACCGCCCTCGACAGCCAGCCTTGGACAGCCGCTGTAGGCGCACCCGCGCCGTGGTCTCCTCGGCATACCAATCACCTCGCTTTCCGGGCATAAGAAAAGCCCCACGGGATCGCTCCCATGAGGCTCGTCTTATTCTACTTTGCTATTGTAATCATACCATAGGTAAATAGTGACATTCCGTGCCAAACCGTGCCAACTTTCAATCCGGGACGATAAAATTCTGCAAAGCCGACCCGTGTATGCGATGCACCGTGCGGAGCGACACGTTCAGCATCCTGGCGATCTCCTCCCAGGTGAAATCATCAAGGTAACGATAGCGAAGTAGAAGCTGTTCATCCCGACTTGCAAGCATATCGATTGCCATGTTGATCTCTTCCTTGAGCCGTACCAGGTACGCCACCTTGTCCTCCACGTCCCTCTGTATCTCGTCTATCTTTTCAAGACACCTCACGAAAGGCGCTTCTGTCGGACGATTGGGACTGTGCGGCATCCCGTCGAATTTCATGCCTGAGACGCTGCTCGATAAATTCCTCCAGTAGTCAATCTCACGCAGGCGGCAGTTGATGAGTGCGTCCAGGTGCCGCGCCTGGTTCAGATATTCTTTAGCGGTCATGCGTCCACCTCCATTGTCAGGGAGCGGATCAGCATCTCACCGTCAACACTCGTTAAAACCGTGAACCATTGCGAACGGAAGAATCTCTCGATCTCGTCCTTGTCCGCCAGAGCCGTCCTGTTCTTCGGATTCGCCTTCAGACACTTCAGAGCCATCCGATAGTCCTTCGCGGCCTGCAGGATTATGGCGTTCGCAAGGTTCTCGTAATTTGTGATGTCGCTCATATTCGATACCTCCCATTTTCGGAAATAGGCATCGTTGCATCGGAGCGATGTATCTTTGTATCAGCGCAGGGAACCGTTTATCGCGGTTCGCACCTCGTCCACCGAACGCACCACCAGCGCAGTGCCGCCCGCCGCGAGGATTTTTCGGATAGTAGCCTCCTGGAGTTTCGTGGGCTTGCCATCCTCTGTCTTTACCTCGAATCCGAAGAACCGACCGTCTATGCAGGCAATGATATCGGGGATGCCCGCCGTCCCGTACATACCGCCATGCTCTTTCCAGCAGAAGCACCCCGGCACGGTCTTAAGGTACTTCATGATCACTTTTACGATGTCCGATTCTTTCATCTGTCAAACGAACCTCCCTGTTTACAACGCTTCTGACACATTTGACACGACAAATCCCATTTTCATATAAATTTCTGACTGAAAAATCAGGGTATATAAATTATTGGTGTATATATGGGGAGATAGGATTTACGTGTAAAACGTGTCAAATGTCAGAACGAATCCCGGCGATGCCCTTTGGAGAAACACCGCCAGGAATCCCGTCATCCCAGCACCTCGCCGAGCCTGATCCCGGTAAGGATGCGCCTTTTTCCAAGTTTATCGATACCCCTCGTCACATCGGGGAACGCCGCCGTGATCTGCTGCACGAAGTTCTTCTGCGAGTACGGTTTCAGGCCGCATTCCTCGCAGTAGCCCTTATATGCGTTGAACAGTTCCGTAGAGCCTGCGGAATACGAACCGTCCAGTTCGCAGTATTCCTTCACGAACGACAGAACGGAATCCGACTCCTCGCGGTACTGCTGCAGCTCATCGGTGTTGACCTGCGTCTCGGAGAACACATAGTGATTATTCATGAGCCTGCGGAGTCCTTCCAATGCGAAAAGGAAAATGCCGTCCGCTTCCATGCGAAACTTATCCAGCAGTTCGGGATCGCGCTTGTCCTGCGGCACGGTGTGATTGAACCGAATGATGATGAACCTGCGGTAGAAACCCTCCGAACGGTCGCCGTAATTCTTCGGTATGCTGTTGCAAGAGAACAGGAGCCTTGCGCTTGACTGAAACGAGAACGGATTCTTGTTCTTTTTCTCCACGGTCAGATAGTCCTCGCCCACGAGAGCCTTGAAGATGCCGTTATCGTCAATGTTCTTCGTGGGCAGGTCGGCGAAGATGTTAGCCAGCTTGCCGAAAAGCTCCGCCGTCTTGAACCGCTCGTTAAGCGCCTGCCACGACACGTTTGACACGTTCTGCTTTCCCAAAAGCACATCGTTCAGCACACGGAGCAGCACCGACTTTCCGGCTGACGCCACCCCCACGATGACAAAGCACTTCTGCGCGGAATTGACCGGGATAAGGAAATAGCCGAGCATCTCCTGTATCAGAGCGACCTGATCCATATCACCGCCCATCGACTCCTTGAGGAACTTCTTAAACAGCGGGCAGTCCGCCTTTTTGTCGTAGGTCACGGCAAGCTGCACCGTAGAGTAATAATCCGGCGTGTGTTCCGTCAGCGTATCCTCCAGGACGTTGTATAAGCCGTTGCGGACATTGATGATGTAGGGATTCGCATTCAGTTCGCGGATGTCCCTCTGCACCAGGAGCCGCCATTGCTTCTCCGCATCAACGATCTGCGACATCTTCGTTTCCCTCACCAGCATCTTTTCCTGCACGAGCCGCTGGGCTTCCATTTCGGACATCTCGCAGTAAACGCCGCCGCGGTAATTGAAGTGCTGCTCTGCGGCATAGAACACCTGCTGATTCTCCGACATATCGTTTGCAAGCACTCCAGGCAGGAAGCGCAGTCCCTTGTCGGTCGGCTCGTACCAGTCGGGTATCGCGGTACCTGCTTTCGCCCTCTTTGCCGCCTTGCTTGCCTGGTACGCCTTGCTTGCGTCCTTGAACACCATGTTCAGCGATTTCAGAAATGAAGCCTTCAGCTTGAAGTGGTCGCGGATTTCGGAATTGATGATGACGTCCGCCGTCACCACGTCCTGGTTATACAAATAGTCCGAAACGAACTGCTTTGCCGCCTGCAGGTCTTTTATCGCCTCGCTCGTCACGGGGATGCCGTGCAGGATGTCGAGGAGAGCGTCCGCGGGCAAGGGCTGATAGCACCACGCCGCAGGTGATTTGACCGGGCATTCGCCGGCCGCGAACTTCGGACACTTGAATCCCTTCTCGCAGATGGTCTTGCAGGTGATGGGATTCGTCCCGCTCTCAAGGAAATGGTTTATTTTCTTCTGCGTGTTGCCCTCGCTGTATCCCGGATACGGAGCGGACAGGTCATGTATCATCTTCGTACCGCCCTCGAAAGGAGCGAGGTTGGTTATCATAGCGTACCAGTCATGCTCCGACAGGGACGCGGCGTCATCGCGGCAATGCTGCATGAACAAGCACGAACGGAATACCTGGTCGATGCCTTTTTCCGTACCGCACTTGCGCTCCACGGGAGCAAGGTATACCTCCGGCAGCACGTCCGAAAGCTGATCCTGCGTGTATTTGCGTTCGGGATGGAAGCTGACGCAGGTCACTTCCACGGGAGTATCCTTCTTGCAGTGCATGAAACCGGGAAGGCGCATGACCCTCGACTCGTTCACGCACATCGGATCGCCGTCAAAATGCTTCACGAGCTGCGTCTGTATCATACGGAAACGCTCCACCTTCGCAGACCCGTCCATGAACCAGTACACATGGTAGGACTTCTGCGTTTTCATAATCATTGACGGAGGGAGCGGAAAAGCGTCTATCTTTTTCTGCTGCTCGTCAAAGCTGTCGTTGTCCATCTCCACGAACTGCGCGTTGATCCTCGTAATGGAATCATCGTCCTGCCCGCCGTAGTTGACCACGAAGAAGATGCCGCGGTTCATGGCGTTATGGTTCTTGAGCGTTTCTTCTATGCTTTTGTACTTCCCGCATTCGCAGGACAGTTTCGACCCTTGGAACACGCCGCCCTTCTTATCGTCAAAGACGCGGAAGCAGACGGTATCGGTCGGATTAAAGAGAGAACCGAGAACATCGGTCACCGTTACGTTCATGCGCCCACCTCCTCCATAAACCTGAGCTTCTTATTCAGCCGCCTTGCCTCCTCGATCTCACGGGAGACGCCCGGCGATACCTCGCCGAACACCCACACCTCGTCACACTCGCGGAGCAGCGCAAGACCGAACATCAGCCCAAGCTCCCGTTCTTCGGGATCGTTGTCGTTAAGTATCTGCGGATACAGAAGGTGGCTGGCTATCGGCATATACCCCTTGTCAATGACCAGGCGGCAATAGCCGATGGCGGCCTTCACGTTCGCATCCACATCGCCCGCATACCTGGAAGCCACATAAATCTTCCTTCGGTTCTTGTCAGCATAGCGTTTTTTCTGCTGCTGCCGGTATTCCTTCATTATCTGGCTCATCGCCGACCCTGCGGTCGGATCGGCGTAGCCCTCGCTGTTTTTGAACATAGTCAGTCCTCCAGTTCTTCCATCATTCCAAAGGTCGGTCCCGCGGACGCTTCCGCGATCAGCGGAAGGTCAAACTCCGGGAAGGGCTTTTCTTCCATGCAGGCACGGATAAAAGCCACCGCCTCCTTCAGCCTGTCCTCCGGAATAATGAAAGTAAGTTCATCGTGTATCTGAAGGATGGGCTTGAGCCATTCCCGCTCCGGCAGTCCGGCAAGTATCCTCGTAATGGCGAGCTTCAGAATATCCGCCGCCGTCCCCTGGATAGGCGTGTTCAGAGCGCACCGCTCCACAAACGACTTCTGTCCCCAATTGTCCGAGGTGATGCCGGGGAGGTACCTGCGCCGTCCGAGCCAGGTTTCATAATACATACGCCTCGCGGCGTCCGCTTTCGTCTCTTCCTGCCATGCGGTCAGACCCTTGTATCCGTGCTTGAGGTTGAAAAGTATCTCCTCACACTCACTCACGGATTTTTCAACCCCCGCCTTGAACTTCAGCGTCTTTTGCAGCCCCCGCGGGAACAGCCCGTAGAATGTGCCGAAGTTCACGTTCTTGGCGATCGTCCTGTGTTCCTTGTAATTATCCGAATGCTTGTCCTGCGCTTCCTCGTAGCTCACGCCGAAAATGACGCTGGTCGTGGCGGCGTGGATATCGCCGTTTTTGCGGTAGGTGTCGAGCATCCTCTCATCACGGCAGTAGAACGCGCCCACGCGCAGTTCTATCTGTGAGAAATCGAGCGAAAGGATAAGGCAGCCCTCCGGCGCTTTGATGAAGTTTCGGACGCCGATGGGATCGTTGGTTTTCCTGGGCATATTCTGCGCGTTCGGATTGCGGCAGTTCATCCTGCCCGTATCCGTGGACAGAGCAAATAGTTCGGGATGGATGCAGCCCGTCACGGGATTGAGATATTTCAAATACCCGTCGATATATGTGGACTTGATCTTGCCCCACTTGCGGTACTCCTGCACCAGCGTAAAAAGCCCCGACAGGTCCGGCCGGTTCTCATCGCACCACTCCTTGAGGAGCGTCATCGTCATATCGTCAGCCGCCTCGCGGTTGGTTTCCGTGGTCTTTAAGATGGGCAGCCCCAGGTCTTTATACAGATAATTCTTGAACGCCTGCGTGGAGCAGTTCGCACCGATGTTCACATCACCGATGATGAACTCGATCTCCCTGCGGATGCGTTCCATCTCGTTTTCAGCCTCGGCCTTGCGCTCCTGCATGAGCGGGAGGTTGACCGGGATGCCGTTTGTTTTCATGATGCCGAGGTACACGGCGGTCGGGCTTTCGATCTCCTCCACAATGTACCTGTGTTTCGGAAGGTAGCGGTCGAACCAGTCGTTGAACTTGTGATAGAGCCGAAGGGCAAAATCGGAGTCCGCAGAGCCGTAGCGGACGGTCTCCTCGTCCTGTGCGTCCAGCTCGTCAAAGTGCTTTCCGTCCGTGACGCTCGAAAACGAAGGGAGCGGCTCTCCGAACAGTTCCTCCGCCAGCCGTTTCAGACCGCTCTCGTTCAGCTTGCGGAACTCGTATATACTTTTAAGGCTCATCTGTGACGCACAGATCGTGTCGTACACGGGAGCCTGGATCACGATGCCCCTCGCATACGCCATCGAGGATTCAAAGGCGATGTTGTGGGCGATCTTTATAACCGTTTTATCCATGAGGAACGCCATAAGAAATGCAAAAAAAGCGTCCTGGTCTATGTTGGTGCCGACACGGTGGGCAACGGGGACATACACGCCCGTACCTTCCTTCACGGAAAAGGAACAGCCGACAATATGCGCCTTCGCCGGATCGAGCGCGGCCTTGTCCTCCTCGCGGTACGGATCGTCGGGAGCAGTCTCGAAGTCAAAAGCAACAATACGGCTGCCTCCGATGTAATCCTTTATCCCGTCCACTGTGGTCACACATTTATATTCTGTATTCATGCGCAATCACTCCTATGGGAAATACCCGGAGGAGCATATTACCCCTCCGGGCTTGTTCGTGTGCTTTACTTCAAAGGTTCGATGATCTCGCCCGTTTCGGGATCGACCAGCGGCTCATCGTCAATGAGGGACGCCGGAGTAAGGTTCGCGGCATACGCCTTGACCGTTTCCGACACGCCCGCCACGGCGTTCCTCTCCTCGGCGGTCAGCATACGCTCGAACGAGAATACCGCCTGGGAGAATGCGATGCCGGATGCGTTGGTGGCCTTCTTCAGCGTGATCTTCGTGACCACCTGGTTCAGCTTGCGCCCGCGGGAAAGCTGGCTCTTCACATAGTTCGTGAAGGACTTGAGCGACCCGGTCGGCAGGGAAAGCGTGATGGGGAACAGTTCTCCTTCGCGCAGGATGTAGAGCATACGCTTGTTCTTGCACAGCTTGCTCTGACCCTCGCCGCTGCCGAACTTGTTATACGGGCAGTTCTGGCAGTTCCCGCCGGGATTCCCGATGCCCGTCACGCCGTCAAAGCTGCCGCAGTCGGGAGGATTGTTGCCGCCCGTGTACTTGTCGCGGTAGTATGCATAGGCGGGATGGTTATAGACGATAACGCCGGTGATGTCCTTCGCCATTTCGGACTCATCGCTCTCCGCGGAAGGAATCTCGAAAGCCGTGCCGCCGCCTGCGGGCAGCTTCACGCGGTCGAAGGAAAACTCAAGCCCCTGGCAATCGTCCGCCATAGCCTCGTTCAGTACGTCTCTGTTCGCAAGTGCAGCGAAGCCCTCGTTCACTGCGATTTCGGTGTTCTTCTTATCTGACATGGTCAATGTCCTCCTAATGAAATGAAATAAGTTGTGGTTTTTGCGTTGGTGCAGTGAATCGGTGTTCCTACGACTTGCGGATGCCGACTGACACTTTTTCATAAGTGCTGACGGTATCGCCGAGCCATGCCGGGACGTCCTCGCCCGTGGCTTCCCGCTGTTCCTTGATGAACGCCGCGAGAGTGTTTGCGTTGACCGTCTCCACGACCAGGCTGCCGTATCCGTTTTCCTTCAGAGCCTGCATCATCTCGTCCTTGCGGCCTGACGCCGGGGACGCGAACAGTCTGCTCTTCAAGTAGAACGTGCTGCCGTTACGGGAGAAGCGGTCAAGTTCGGCTTCTGACATGGCATCGGAGAGCTGCTCGTCCAATTCGGCGATCTCCGCACCGAGAGCCTTGGTCTGCGCTTCGAGGTCCTTCTTCTGTTCCTGCAGAGTCTTGAGCCTGTCAGCCATTTCAAAGATTTTTGTGTTCTCCATCGGTGACTACCTCCTTTCACTTACTACCGAGAAATTCAACCCCCTGTGTGAAAGGTCAGTTCTTAAAGGGATTCCTGCCCTTGCGGTAATCATCAACGAGCATCTTGGCGAGGTTCAGCTTCTGCCGGAGCGCGTATAGTACCTTGCGGTCGACCGTACCCCTGCATACGAGGTAGATATAGTGGCAGTTCTCTTTCTGACCCGCCCGGTGGATACGCGCCTTCGCCTGCTCGAAATTGCTCATACTGTAATCAAGGGAATAAAAGACCATCGTGCTTGCCGCCGTGAGCGTGATGCCCAGACCCGCCGCTGCGATCTGCCCCACGAACACGCGGCACCTATTGTCATACTGGAAGCGATGGATTTCGTTGTCGCGGTCCTTCACGCCGCCGCGCACAACGGCGTATCCGATCTTTTTCTTTTCAAGAAGCTCCTGGATATCGTCCAGTTCAGGCACGAAACGAGCCATGATGACGAGCTTCTTATCTTCAGCCATAGCGGAATCGATGATGTCGGAAAGAGCGTCCAGCTTGGCGCGGCTCACGGTATTGACCACGCCATCGTCATCGGTAAGGTGTCCGCCCGTGATCTGCGATAAGCGAAGGAGCCTTGTGAGGATGTTCGCCGTGGTTACCTCCGACTCGTCCAGTTCGGCGTAGCTCTCGTCCTCGATACTGTCGTACAGTTTTATGGCATCCTTCTCCAAGTCCACGGTGCGGACTTCCTCGGTGATCGCCGGAAGGTCGAGGCACTCCGCTTTCGTCACGCGGTACGCCACGGAGTGGAGCCGTTTCAAAAAATCATCCGTCATCCATTTGCGGAAGATCGGCGTGTGGTTGCCGTAGCCGCCCATGTCAAAATACTGGTTGCGGAAGGCGTAAAACGATGTGCCGAATATCTGCGGATTAAGGAAGCGGTACTGCGAGAACACATCCAGTTCGCGGTTCGTGATGACCGTACCCGTGAGCAGCAGCTTGTACCTCGCCTTATCGCCGATGTGGTGCATCCCCTTGCTCTGGGAGGTGCGGTTCTCCTTCAGCTTATGCGCCTCGTCCGCTATCACCAGGTCGGCGTTATAAGCCAGCAGTTCCTTTTCGAGCCGCCATGCCGATTCGTAATTTACGACCACGACCTGCAAGCCCCCGTCCGGCAACTTTGTGAGCTGCTCCTTCTTCTTCGCCGCCGTACCCTTGAGGATGGTCATGGAATACGGGAATTCGGCGAACTTCTCAAATTCCTCCTCCCATACACCGAGGATGGAAAGCGGCGCGACCACCAGCACACGGTTGACCTTGCCGTATTGGTACATACACCCGGCAATGGCGATGCTCACTATCGTTTTGCCCGTTCCCATTTCCATCAATAAAGCCGTGCCACGGCTCTTGAGACGCTCGTCAAATACGCCGAACTTGTCGCAGGCAAAGGCAAACGCCTTTTTCTGATGGTCATACGGAGCCGCCTTGATCGGCATCATCAGTTCGATGTTCTCATTCATTGCCGTCACCCCGCATTTCCTTGATCTCGATGCCCTGCACGGATTCACCCGGCGTCAGCACGAGAACCTCGCAGAATTCTCCGAAGAGAAAGGTGAGCAGCTTTTTCGGAATGCTCCTGTGTTCGCTCTGCAGGACTTCCTGCTTATGTCCGTTCCTGTCGGCGATATTGATTTTAATTTTGTGTTTCAGCTTCATAAATTCGTCCTCCTGTTCCTGATCTGCATTGCTGCGGAGGATGGATGTATTTCCTTCCTCACTTACTACCGGGAAATTCAACCCTCCGAAGAGGTGCGGCCGGGGAGGACTCCGACCGCCGTATGCGCCGCCGCTCACGGCTCAGTCCTTCTTCGGGTACTTGTGGCGTTTCACACGCTCGACCCCGAAAGACTTGGCCACCTTGTCGATGATCTTGTTCTTGCGGTTGGTCATCGCCGCGGAGGACGGCAGCTTGCCCGTCTGCTCGGCTTCAGCCTGGCGCATCTCCTCAAGCGGAGTACCCTTGCCGAAATGCTCGAAGAAGAAGTCCTGCTGCGACTCCGTGCATTCCTCGTCAATGACGCGGCGGGCTTCCACCGCCTGGGGATTTTCCTGTTCCGGCTCGGCGAACATGGCGTCTTCCGGGCTGCCGCCCTTGTCGGCGATCATGTCCCAGGGATCGACCGCGTCCTCGTTGTCGGGATCAGCCTTGTAGCTGTTCACCTTCGCGTCAAACAGGGGATCGCGCAGTTCGCTCTCGTAGCGATCCTGCAAATCCATGTCGTGGTCGGACTCATCGAGCATGATGGTCAGTTCGAGCGACAGATCTTTTCCGACCTCAAGCCTCTGCGTTACCACGCACTTCGCGTCATCGTCCCAGCGTTCGTAGCAGTAATACTTGCCATCCGAGGACAGGTAACAGGCGCGGTTGGGATTGAACCCACTCTTGCGTTTCTTTGAATCTTTGTTTCTTTGCATGAAAATGACTCCTTTCAGATTCTTTGGAATCCGCAGGAGCCGTTTTCATCCGTAGAGACAAAGCAAAACGGCTTGGATATAGTTCACCCATAATGAGTTTTGAACTAATCCAGGCCGTCAAGCAGCTCTGCGGATCTCAGTATGAAATTGTGACTTATGCCGCCTTTTTCCGGCTCTCGACCTTAAAATCGTGTACAGCAACTCTCGTAATGATTGTTACTATGTCTTGTCGCTCAACAGTAAAAGTTTCACCAATCGCAAGAACTGCACTGGTTTTATTTCCCTTATAGAGGCACTCCACCAATCCTGTTTCGGGATTTCCCATACACGCTAATCGGCCAAGACAATCGTGGAATGGTATCACCCATCGCATCCTCCTTTCCCAAATAAGTAATAATCATCACCTCCACAATTTAGCTGTTACGCTTAAATGCGTACTTTGTTGGTAAAAAAAAGACTCTTACCACATTGCTGCAGCAAGAGTCACAATAAGCTGCATTCTTCAAGACGTATTTCTACAGACTGTTTGGACACGCCATAAAAGTCCGCCAGGGTGCTGATAGCTATCCTGTTGTCCTTGCCATATGATATGCCAAGATGTTCTGCAGCTTCAATAAAAGTATTCTTCGGCATCAGAATCCTTGGTGCAATCCCGATGGCTTGCGATTCCATGATGTTTTCTTCGTCCTTAGATTCTGGCAACTGGTCAACATGACACTTACAATAATTAGCGTATCTCGGGAGGGACAGCTTCTGCATTTTATAATAATAACGATGCTTGTACCAATGAACACACTCATGCGCAATAGTGTTGTTTTTACAACCAGTATTCGTCTTCTTAACTGCCTCCGGATCAATCAGTACTGTCTTCGCCTTAAAGATCCTGGTATCGTATAGCCTCTCATCAAGATCATACACTTCTACGGCTCCATCAGTGAAAATCGTCATTCCATAAATATCAAGTTCCTCTGATAGGCATACATAACGAACATCCAACCCAAGTCCTGTCCTTGCAATTTCTTCAATCGGAACAGGCATTGGGTTTTTTAATGCATCTGGATAGAATTGCTCCAGAAACTCGTACGCGACCTTGTCGTATTCGGCTGGTGGTATATATGGTACGAGCTTACGACCGTTGTAATCCATTATTAGCCTCCGTTTCTCTTGTCGATGATTTCGTTAACTTCTTGCCAGAAATCATCTCCAAGTCCCTGACTTTTGGCCCTGCGAAGTGCAGCACGTGCATTGGGGAGAGCTTCATCCATAATGTACTCAGGTAAATCAGGAGATACCTGATTACGTTCCCTTCCTGCAAGATCGAGCATTTCCTCGCGTTCTTCTTCACTCAAGTTTAAAACTGTCGCCAGTGCTTCCAATCCTTCAATATCCGGCGGATTTCTCCGGCCTTTGATAATATCGGAAAGATAGGTTACAGATACTCCCAACTTGTCTGCAATTGGTTTTAGCTTGACATCCTTTTCAAGGCGCTTTTGTGCGATGAAAGCTCCAAATTCACCTGCCATTTACTTTTCCTCCTTTCGCAATTACGCTTTTAAGCGTAATTGTATTATAATTGATTCTTCGGAAGATGTCAATAGATCTGCGGATTTTTTATGAAATTATCTTTACTTGATTTCGAGCATTATATTTGAAAATGGGCATTGCAAAATCAAATTCAATGTGTTATAATAGCCTTGTTGAGATACACGAAGGAGATATGACTATGCCACAACGCGGAGGTAAAAGGGAAGGATCAGGGAGAACCCCACTTCCCGAAAGCGAAAAGAAAATCGCAAAGACCATTTACATAACACCCACATTACAAAGTGAAATTGATAAGTTTGCAAACGGGAACAGTTTTTCTGAAAAGTGCATTGACCTTATAAGTTCTCAGATTGCACGTAGAAAGCGCACACAAGACAAAACCGTTAAATTTATAGACCTTTTCGCTGGGCTCGGGGGAATCCGCATCGGCTTCGAGAGCGCCTTTAGAGAAAAGGGATTCGATCCAGTCTGTGTTTTCAGTAGCGAAATAAAGGAATACGCAATTAAAGCATATAAAAATTACTTCAATGATGAAGAAGTTGCTGGAGACATCACGCAAATATCTGCAGCTGATATTAAAGATTTCGATTTTTTACTTGCCGGATTTCCATGTCAGCCATTTTCAGCTGCCGGATTAGGACTCGGATTCGAGGATACACGCGGCACACTTTTCTTCGAAATCGAGCGCATCCTAAAAGAAAAACAGCCATATGGTTTCCTATTAGAAAATGTTGAGGGACTAATTAACCACGATGACGGTAGAACCTTATCTATCATCATTGATCACCTTAAGAAACTCAATTACTATGTTTCCTACCGGTTAATAGACAGTCAGTTTTTTGGTTTGGCACAATCTCGAAAAAGAGTATATATCGTAGGTACAAAAGATGCCCACATATCACTGGATAACTTTGAAGAACACACTTCCGTATTTGGTGATATCATGGAACATGGGCTACCTACCGTAGATTCCGAATTCACAAGAAAACTGTTTGCGCACTTTACTCCAGAGCAGGTTGTGGGAAAAGCAATCAAAGATAAGCGCGGCGGAACCGATAACATCCATAGTTGGGAAATTGGATTAAAAGGAAACACCACGAAAGAGCAATCTGATTTCTTAAATCTTCTACTACTTGAGAGAAGGAAAAGGAAATGGGCTGCAGAAATTGGAATCGATTGGATGGACGGAATGCCACTCACCGAAAAGCAGATTTCAACATTCTATCAGCACGACAATTTAAAGGGTTTCCTCGATGAACTTGTTGATATGGGTTACCTAACACTGGAACATCCCCGCAAGAAGCAAAACGGCAGGCGTGTGCCAGATGAATCAAAGCCTAAAGGTTATAACATTGTCGCAGGTAAGCTTTCTTTTGAATTTACTAAGATCCTCGACCCAGCAGATCTCGCACCAACATTGGTCGCAATGGATGTCTCACATTTGGGCGTTGTTGATGGTGATGGCCTACGTAGGCTTTCTATTAGGGAAGGGCAGCGGTTATGTGGTTTCCCTGAAGATTATGATCTTTCTTTTCTTAAAGAAAGCGAAGCATTTGATCTGCTTGGCAACACAGTATGTATACCAGTAATAAAAGCCATTTCAGAACGGTTGGCCGATATATATGCGAACTAAGCATTACCACAGAGGCGGACGCATCCAATGCGCCTGTCTCTATATTTTTTGTATTCTATATGAAGCGGCATTTACAAGCCACTCCTCACCATTGAAAATAGTTTCGTATGGATTCCTGATAAATTCCGGTTGATATCCTGGTTCTCCTATTCGCGCATAATCAACCAAGCAAAGTAAATATTTATCTGCTTTAATCCTAGCAACATCGGATTCGTTTTCTGACCAGAAAAAATGAGGGAATCCAATATAGCACTTCACTTCAATGAACCGATCATAATGCTCAGTTTCATAACTCTCATACGATACTATGTCATACCCGGCTGCAACATCAAAATCAGAAATCCGCTTTATCTTCTGCGCCATTTTGGGGAGACGCTTCTTCTCAAGTTCCAATACAAATTCCTCAGCCTCCAGGCCTCGCTTGCTTTGGTCTTCCTGTTGTTTTAATAATTGCTCAAGAGTGAATTTCTTTCTTCGGTTATGCAATTGCTCAGTCCAGTTAGACTCATAGTCTCCCGTAACACCTATTTCTCCGTTCTCTTCCTTGTTAAGAGCACCTGCCATAATAAGAAAATTTCGAATAGCTGCATATGCAAGAGGAAACGCAGACCGTTTAATTGTTAAATGACCTTTTTCTGCATCAAAACCCGTGGCATCCTTATCAAAAATGCCGTCTTCTACGAGCCTACTAATGCTCAATGCTACTAACTGATTAATTTTGGCATCGCTCTGTTGCTCCGAAAGCACATTTAGTGCTGGTAACGGGATAACGGTATCTGTGGTTGTATCGACCAATCTTAGATACTCAAAAAACGCTACTGCTCCAGGGCAATTAACTATAATATTGTTTTCCAGGGCACATCTGTTCCGTATCTCGTCCCTGCTGATTTTATCCTTGCCAGCCAAAATCGAGATAAGAAACAGAATGCCATCAATATTCCCAATGGAATTACATCTTTTTAGTTCTGTTAACATACTCTGCTATCAAAGCCTTGATATCATCATCTCCAGTTTCTAATCCTGCATTCTCGAACAGCGGGATTGGCATACTCTCGATGATATCTCGAAGCCTTGTCTCCTTCTCGATTAATCTATCATGGATCACTTCATCAATAGACTCTTCAGATAACAAATAATAATAATTCGTCTCTGTTTCCGGTTCTAAACCATATCTATGAATACGATCCTTTGACTGTATAAAATGCGCCGCATTAAAACTCCTCTCCATATAAATGGCGTTATGGCAAGCCTTATGCAGCGAGATTGACTCAGACACCGCAAATGGATTTGCAATAATAACCTTAAAGGCGGAGTCCAGTTTATTAAACTCTGCTATGATTTTCTCTCTGGTTTCAACTTCATCTTCATCTTCATCACCCGTAGCAACTGGAGTAGCACCATACAACGTTTTACATGGGATTCCACATGAAAGCAGGTACTTTTCAAAATCAAGTATGTTTTTTATATAGATTGCCCAAACTACAACCTTCCCGCCGTCAGCAACAATCTGTTCGATAAGTTCCCGAGCTTTAATAAATTTTGCAGGTGTTTCCAACTTAGCATACTGCAAAACATCTGAGATCAATGATGTATCTTCAGATACTGCATTTGGATCAAATCCCTCGAAGGATGCAAAATTCTTAAGCGGCATACTAAGAAGGCTCGGATTTGTTGCTGCTTGCATCATCCGAAGCAGACGCGCTTTAACTAAATCTTGCCTGAACCAGTTGTCTTTGCTTGAAACAATATCGTTCATATACTTCTTTTCTATTACATCGTATATTCTACGCTGAGTTTCTCCCATAGGAACAATAATCGGTTCATGCTCTGTCGCTTGTGGTATACCAAGGTCGCTCTTTTTTATGCGGATGAAAAATGGTTCTATTGTCTGTAGTAAAGTATCTACACGCGGATCACTTATTGCTTTGCTCATGTCTTTAAGCTGGTATACTTCAAAGGGTATTATCTTTTTGGTGGGCCAAATGAATTTATAAAGATTATACAAATCTTCGTAGCCATTTGGTGCTGGTGTACCTGTCAGCACGACCCTTGATGAGCAGTATGATGCAATCTCTAACACTCCTGCAGCGGTCACGCCACCGTTTGTGTTTTTAATTTTATGTGCTTCATCTAATACAACCATCACCTTGTTATTTTTAAGGAAATATATCAGTTCATCTTTTAGCGCTGACACTGATGCGTATGAGAGTAACGTGATTCTTGCAGGATTAAATGAATACAGATATTGCTTTTTCTCTTCAATCGGGACTTTCCCATTCAGCCTTCTTGTTGACGGCTTTTCTCCAAAACACTCTTCGTATTCAAATTCCCAGGGACCAAATGCACTCAAAGGAGAGACAATCAATAATCGATCCACATATTTTTTGTCTTCTTGCGGTAGATTTGACAAATAAGCAAAAGCCCCATAGACAACGCTTGTTTTGCCCGCTCCTGGCACAGAGAAATTACACGCATTCTGTGAGAAGGCGAGGTGATATGCAGAAAGCAACTGTAGTTTATACAGACTTCTATTAGACAGATTTTTGCTTACAGAATCAACAAACCGCTCAAAATCATCTTTATCACAATGATTATCTCTGATTAGACGAGCCTTTTCTGCAAATTCCCCAAATTTTTCCTCTTCAAGCGCGTAATTGGTTACTGCCTCGGAAACCCTTCCTGAATAAACAAGTTCTGCCCCAATATAATCGCAGAGCTTCTTTATCCGATCGATACTCTTATTTATGTCATCATCGGCTTCAACAATAATACTGCCATCCGTTTTAGCGAACTTCACCGTGTCCTTTAAGTACCGCGCCGCACGCCTATTGCTAAATATGGAATCTATGTCCCCGGTGATAATTAGAGAACTGCCGTTTTCATTTGATTCAAGACACAGTTTCTTCATTCACTCAACTTCCTTTACAAACCGAGAATTTCCTTGAATTTAGTTACAAATTCATCCAAGGATTTGACACAGCCAAGCACATTTCTGTCGCTCAAGAAACTCGGTTGACTTACATCTACAACTTCAAGAGCCTGACAAGCCTTCATAAGCTGCTGTAATGGTCTTGCTGCGTTAGCATGGTTATTTAAGATATCCATGCTCTGAATATAGTTATCGTCAAACGGTTCTTCGACTTTCTGTTGCCACTGTTGATCCCTTGCCTTCAAGGCTCGACTCAGATCTGGTGGATTCTTTGCCATAATATCCTCTACGGATTCTTCCTGAATAGCATCAGTAGTTGCAAAATGCTGGTCGCGGAACGATTCCCATACTTCTTGCTTCGCAAAGAAGCTTGATGCCGGCTTCTTCACCGAAGGTACCGAAATAATATCTCGGAAAAGAGTTTGCTCGAAATTAGCACGGATGTAATCAAAAGCAATCAGCTTTAAATCAGCGACATCGGCTTCAGGATCATAAGCCCACATTGAGGCTACGCCAGCCTTATATTTCTTTAGGGCAGAATCAAGCTTTAGGAATGAGTCCTCATTTTTGTCAAGTTGAGTATACATACCGGAATAGCCATACTCATCCAGATATTCATCCATCAAATTCAGGGCAGAGAGCATTGTGCGAACTTCGCCCGGTTTGCAATCCATCATTCCAGCAATGTCATCGTCGGTAAATCCCGCATCTTTTAAGTCCTTGCACTTAAGGTACTTCTCAATAGGATTATAATCAACTTTAGCATCCTCGCCCATCTGGTAAGTAGTTTCCAGCGCAAGAATCTCTTTTTTGTCGGCACCCTCGGGCAGAATGATAGCGATAAAGAACTGACAGTGACTCTTTTCGTTGAACGGAATGGTATCATCCGCCATAATGCTGTTCAGCAAACTCGCACGGCGGTTACCATCAATAATCATACCATCAGCAGTCACTATTCCATGTTTTTGCTGGTGCTCTTTAAGAAGGCGCTCCCTTGTTTTCTTATTCGCCTCTGGCTTGGAATCCCAGAGAAATTTTTCAATAATCTTCTTATCACCTGGGTCTTCCGGATTAAGCTGATGGTTCTGTCTCTCATATGACTTAACAACACTACCGATCCTTCCGTTGTACGGATTATAGACCAGATATTCCAGAGGTATCGCATAGGCATTAAGTGTGATAATACTACCATGATAGGTAATAGGGATACCGGTCCGGCAAGCAGTCTCCGGATGGTCTGTGAATTCTTTCAACTTAGCTTTTCTTTCAGCAGCGTTCATATTTAAACCCTCCACAGTTATAATTCGTTGATGTGTGCATCAATGATATCTTCCAATAAGCCCATGTTTTGAAAATTGAGAACATAATCGGAACACCTATGAATTTCTCTCATATCGGCTTGTCTTCCTATCCAGCCAGCTCCATCTAAAAAATTGACGAAGATTATTTTATTTCCAGCCTCTCGTTCTGATTTTATAACAGCCTCCGTTTTTCTTGCTGCTTCCTTTTTGCTTCCTTGGCTGCTGGATGTCGTGACGCTATACGACACATCAAGAATGAGTTTTGGCTTTGTGGATGATTCCAAGACAAAACTTACCGCACGATCGAGCTTTGGTATCCGAACATTTTTCTGGTATTCAAGTCCGTGTTTTGCACAGACCCTTTTCAACTCTTTTTCAATATCTGCAAGTATTGCATCACCGATCATATTGCTATAGGTACCCTCCAAGCCGCGCTTTACAAGCTGCCGGACGCTACTTTCGTCTTTAATTTTTGCAAGTGTGCTCGCATCCATTGCCATATTTTCCAAATAGAACGGGGGAATACACGCCTGCATCTTAGGATCATTCTTTCCATCCCAAATGAGATTTAAGACGCTTTCCATCATTGCTGGGCTTTCCATCATAGCTGAACGAATTTTACTCAGTCCCCATTCTGTAGCAAAGACAAAGCCACGATCTTTTCTTATCATTGACACCATTCTTTTAAATCTTTCTTCTGAAATCTCCGCTACCGAAGTAAGTCTATCCAAAGAATCTTTATGGTCAATGATATATTGCTTCAGAGTCTCCTTGCTCGAGATGGATTTTAATCCAACAAGGATATCTGCCGTCTGTTCATCAATCGTCCTCTTAATGCTCTCCTCACAGTCCTGATTAATATAGAACATCGTAGTCGAGTTAAACAGCTCGTCATAGGTTAGTTTTCTTGCTTTCGTATCTGCCATGTTTGAACCCCCCCATCGTTAATATGTACATATCATATCACGCTTGAATAAAAAAGGCAATAGAAATATTACACTTTTTTGCGGATTTTTTTGAGAACCGTATTTTTTAATTTTCAAATATATAAGAGCAAGCAAATATTCGCCACTACGCTCATATGCGAATTTATTTTCTAATATATAACCCCGGTACAATAGACGCGGCCATCACCGGGGGTTAATAATCATCGCCTTCTGGTTCCCTATCATAGGTGTTAATTACCATCTTTTCAAACACAGTCTCTTCTATAAATCGTAGACATCCTTGTAGGTCCTTTTTTATATCATTACTCCAGAATCGAATTACAGTCCAATCAAGTAATGCCAATTCTCTATCCACCCTGCGATCGCGTTCCATATTCTCTTCTATATGTCGAATCCAATACTGTGGGTTTTTTCCGCGTTCCAAGCGAACTTTTAGCTTATCCCAATCTTTACCGTGGAAAAACTCGCTATCACAAAAAAGAGCTAACTTGTATTTTGTAATTGCTATGTCTGGAGAACCTGGTAATTTCTTATAATTCTTTCGATATCGGTATCCATCGTGCCATAAACGCTTTCGTAGCAATACCTCAACACTTGTATCTTTGCTACGGATATTTCGCATATTCCTTCTTATTTTCTCAGATACTTCTCCAAATTGGCGATCTTTTCTTTGCATAATTATCAACCCCTAATCTGGTGTATATGACGTGTTCACACACATAACGATATATTGCTTATTCGTTATGGGCTTTCCTTTTCGTTATGAGTGTGTGCAAAATCCGATTTCAAAAGATGCTTGAATGTTAATCTAATCAAGAACACTTTCCGTTAATCGCAACGTACAAAGCCCTCTACACACCCCTCGTCGTCGTAAAGCCCTCACTTCTATGCAGTTTGAAATCTCATAACGAAAACAGGTGAAAATCCTTGTATCAATCACGCAACGGCTTCATCATAAACTTTGTTTACTTCTGTTTTGCCAACCAATGTAAGGTGCGTAAGCAATTCCGACACTTCTTGCGGCGTATAGTATTCCCCGCCGCTTTTACCGGCATTAGATGCATACATACCCATTAAAAATTCATAGGCATCACCAAAGGCATCTATGGTATTATCCTGATAATCGCCAAGTTTTAGTTCCCCAATACCATTCAACAACTTTACTAATTTTTCATTCCGTTTGGCAACTGTTCCTCCCAACTTGTTGCTGTTTACATCCATATCGTCGAACAGCCCTCTAAAATCGTCTTCGCTGTCGCTGCCCTGAGCCGAACTTTCAATCTTCCGAAAAACTTTTTCCAAAGTTTCATTAAGATTTTCGTCAGAAGGAGCCTTCGCTCTTACATTTCCAAATAATTCACTTGGCAAAATAAAAAAACCTTTTGTTTTTACCAGGTCTTGTCTGGCTTGTTCAGCTTCACTATCAGCAAGTTTTGCATAATCAAAATCAATATTTCCTGCCTCATGTTCGCCAATATTGATATAATTTGTTAGGTTTTCTGATATATAACGGTAAAACAACATTCCTAAAACATACTGTTTAAAATCCCAGCCGTCAACACTACCTCGAAGATCATTGGCAATACCCCATATCATACGATGTAATTCTGCCCGCTCTTGTTCTTTTTTATTATCAACCATGTCAATCTCCTTCTTGTTATTCTTCTTCGATATCTTTTAAGGTTTTACCATCTTTTGTTTTCCAACTTACCAATCCATTAACATGTCCACCAATAACAAAGGCCGCTGCATATGAAGGACTTTTAAATAAAATATCTTCTTGAAGAATATTATTATCGTCTATATTAGCTTTTTTTCGAGCAGCTTTAATAGTTGCCGGAATAGTATGTGAATCTATAATCTCAATATGGCTGCCTTGGAGAACAACAAATCCATCGTTAGTTTGCTTACAAATCGCTTCTATAATTTTGTTGCTTTTTTTACTTTTGCGTTTAAAATAAAATATTTTTTCTGTAATATCTATATGTTCATCATTCTTCTTCTCAAAAGCTGATTTTGTCAAAGGTACAAAAACTTTATGTCCCAATGTCCCCATAATAACTTTAGCATAATCAATAAACTCTTCTAATTCACTTTCTTGTTCTTCGCGTATATTTCCAAGATTGGGTTCATTAACATTTTTTACATCATATCTTTTGGCATCCATAGCAATATTACGAAAACGATTTTCAAGGTAACTTATTTCTGTTGCCCCAAAATAATTATTAGTTGTCGTAAAAACAACGGCTTCATGCCAGTAGCCTTTGTCAGGATTCCTTTTATGCTCCTTTAATCGATTAAGGATACCTTCACCGCTTTTTCTTGCACCAGCTTGTCCTACATAAACTATATCTTTACCTGTTTTTTCAGATACACCAAATAAAAAATATACTCCACTTTGTTTTAAATCATCCCGTTCTTGGCACCTCTCTAACTCAGTTCGCGGAATTTTATAAGCAATACCAACCCAGTTAGCCATTGTGCATTTTATACGTCCACTAGCTTCTCCATCTATAAGAAATAAATTAATATTTTTTCCCCTAGTCACCATTTTTGTAAACCTCCACAGAAATCGTTCTTATATTCATTAAATATATTCTAACATATAATATGTTAATTGTAATACGGCTTTATCATATTTCTTCCTATCCATGTTATAATACATTCAATTAACTACAAACGAGGTGACAAATATGCAAAAATTTATTCCTTTTGCCAAGCTGTCGAAAAAGACGCAGCAGGAGATCAACAAAAGCCATCGCAAAAGTTGGGGCAACATTGACCCGGTAACCAAACGTCCCGCAAATTCCAAAGCGTACAACCGCAAAAAACTCAGGCCTGGAAAGATGATTTTCCTGCGCCTGAGCTTTTTTATTGCTGTTTTAGTTTTAAAACAAAATTTATTTATATTGTTGACTAAAAAAGTTGCATCCTTCCAAAGTCGTAGTATAATAGGCATTATAATAAATTTAAAGTTTTTGAGGGGATGCACTTATGCAAACAAAAAAATTAAGATACCTGCTGCTGTTTGCCGTTATCGCAATAGCCGCCACAGTGGTCTGGTACTTTGCCTACTTGGTCAAAACGCCGCAGTATTCGCTGGGTCTTATTGGCACTGCGGTACAAAAGCACGATTTTGCGGCTTTTGAAAAGCACGTCGATATGGAAACACTTTACAGCAGTGCTTATGACGATGTCGTTGTTGCCTCTTTTGGCAACGAACGCCTGTCAAGCCCGATTCTGGCTGCGTTAGTACAGAATATCAAAGGTGTTGCCGTCCCGATCCTGATCGACCAGACCAGACAATACGTCAACGGCGGTGCTATGGAAGAAGCAGATCCAAGTGATGCTGACTCGCCGATGCTGCAAAACAACGGCACTGATATCGTCAATAATCTGAAAAACAAGACAGGCGTCAATTCTATGCAGTATCAGGGTGTGGAAAAGATTCAGAAAAATGCCAGTGTCGCTGTCGTAACCATCAAAGTTTTCGACAGCGAATTAGACAAACATTTTTTAGTAGAGCTTGCTATGCAGCAGCTTGCTGACGATACCTGGCAGATAACTAAGATCAACAATCTGAAAACTTTGATCAATGAACGTGATCAGGCCTTACAAAACAAACTGGCTGAAATTAACGCTCCTGTACAAAAGCAGATCGACGACGCTGTTGCCGTTTCTCCGCAAAAAATCTTTATAACTTCGGCTCCTTATTCCGGCGTTATCCGCCTGTTAGAAGCCGATATTCAGCTGACTAACAACGCGGTGAAGGAGTTGCAGTATTTTACCGGTGTTCTGGAGCTTTACAACGCTGATAATGAATTATTTTACAGTGGTAATTTTGCCAGCAGCAAAGACCTTTCCGCCAAACAGACCGCAGTTTATAAATTCAACTGGGAGCTGAACCCTTTTCTGACTGATGATGCCAAGGTTATGAACAGCGATTTCAGCAAAGTGACCTGGAAGGCTTCTCTAAGCAGTCTGGCCTTTGCCGACGGCTCTACAATCGAACTTTTAACGCAGCTGCCTGTTAAAGCAGCAACTAAATAAAAACCTGAAAGCCGTAACGCCGATCCAACAGCGTTACGGCTTTTTTATTACCACTGACAGCAGGCTTTCGCTTTGCTGCGGATCAAAGCACCGCCATCTTGCAAAGTTCCGTCGGCAGATGCCAGCTTCCACAGATCCCATCTTTCAAAAGTCGTTGCCGGCCCATAATCATCAAGGTCAGCCGCTTCTGCATGAGTCATAACATAATTATCGTCGATCGGCAAATCCAGTCCCCGGCACAAAACCGCTACTACCCGCGCCAAGGTTTCTAACTGCTGCCGTGTAGGCGGCACGCTGCCAAAGTCCACACTGCCATCGGCATAAGCCACCGCGTCGGCGCAGCAGCAGATGCTTACCGCGACTGCGCCGCTGTTACGATGCCAGGTATGCTCTTTATATTCTGTCAGTTTCCCGCAGCTGCTCCACACTGTACCGTCACCTGTGATATTCAAGTGATAGTCGTCATAAGTATTGTTATAATGCCCCGCCGTCCAGTGCAAATAAATCCTTCTGATCTCACCCTTTGCGTTTTCAGCCAGCGCCGCCAATTCCTGCAATGTTATTTCACGCATTTTCTATCCCTCCGTCTCAGGCTGCCTGCGCCTGCTGCTCATCATAAAACTTCTCAACAGTTATATCACAGGTTTTGCCATTGCTTTTTATAATAATATCGCCGCATAAAGCCGTATTGAAAACATCGGCCTGTAAATTGTACAGTCTTTGTACCACTTCCGGGCTGGGATGCTTATATTTATTACCTTCGCCGCTGCTGATGACCGCTATCTTCGGTTTGACAGCAGCTAAAAATTCATTGATCGATGATGTTTTACTGCCGTGATGCGCCACCTTTAAAACCTGCGCCTGCAGTGCCTCAGGGTCAGTTTGCAGCAGATCACGTTCTACTTCGGCCTGAATATCCCCGGTCAGCAGCATTGCAAAATCTTTATACTCCAACCGCAGCACCAGACTGTTGTTATTGGTGTCAGAAGGAGTCCCCTTATACAACGCCTGCGGACTCAGGACCTTCAGCTTCACCATTTCATTGACCGGAACTTCCTGACCGCCGCGCAGCACTTCAAAAGGAATCTGTTCCTTTTCAATCTGCAAACGAAAGTCATTATACATTTTAGTTTTATAGTTCTGACCGCTGTCATAAACCTGTTTTACCGGAAACCTGTTCAGCACAGCTTTCATCCCGCCGATATGGTCGGCATGCGGATGTGTAGCGATCAGCATATCGATCTGCTTGACATGATTTTCTTCCAGCTTAGTCAGCAGCCTGGCAGCTTCGCTGCGGTCGCCGCTGTCGATCAGGATATTTTTCCCCTGCATTTGTACCAGGATACTGTCTCCCTGTCCAATATCCAAAGCAGTAACGGCAAGGATATCGTCAGCAGTTTTCACAGCGTCCTGTGTTTTTGCCTCCGCTTTTGGCGGCATTTCTTTGGGTACTGCAGTATCCATTGCCTGCAACTGCTCCAGCAAAACCGGCACATAACTTTTTACCAGCTCGCTGTCTTTAGTAACAACGCCGGCTGCAAGCACCAGCGCAGCCAAAAGTATCGCTAAAAATGAAGTCTTCTTCATATGTTCCGCTCCTTAATTTAAATGCAGATCGTGATGCAGCGGCTTAAAAACACTCATTTTACCACCGCGCTCCAGCACTGCTGTTGCAAAACCTGCGTCATAATCCGGCAGCTTCGGCATTTTGCTTTGCTGAAGCTGTTCATTGCCGGGCAGCAGCAATCTTAAAGCATAATCTATTTTTACCGCTCCCAGCCACATCAGATACTCTATCTCGACATCGTGGAAGCCGTCCATATCGGTCCTCAGTGCAGCACACAGCTGTTCCACCTGCAATAGCTGTTCCATATTCATTCCTCTGGTTCCACGCTCGCGCCAATATTCTATAATCTTTCCTAGCCCACGACCTAAAATAAGCTGCTGATGCTGTTTCACCTCAAAAAGCAGCCGGCGGCGCAGATACACGACCTGATCCAGCCCTACTGCCAAAGTGCGGTTGGCAAGCTCCAACTTGCTCATGTGTGAATTATCCCACAAAGGTTGGCTTGCACCGGATGCATCCAGCATCAGTAATGGAACAGGCGATTTCAGCATACTTTCGCTGCCCAGATTATCATAAACGCCGCCATCAGTCAGATAGAGCTTGGCCGGATTTTCCGGTTTCTGCGTTCCCGTACCGTAAAGATCCCTGAATTCTCTTGCCTCTACATCCAGCTCCAAAGGTGCGAAGCCTACCGGATAAGCAGCCGAAGCCGCAACGGCAAAAGCAATGGGGATATCGTCGATATCACTGCTGCGCCCCAGCAGATAACCGTAAATATCACTACTTTTAAACCTGAATCTTTTTAAGGTATTGATACAGGTAGCATTGCAGCTCCATTCTGTCGCTGCCTCTGCCTGCTTCATTTTTCTGCCTTCAAACAGTTCTTCGTCCAACACCTGTGGAAAAGCTTTACTCATCTTCGGCCTTAAAGCAGCCGCCAGAGCCAACTGCTGCAGCTTGGGCAGATATGGCAGCAGATAAGCGAGCCAGGATGCTTTTGTCATGATACGCCTGCGGAAATTGCACTGCCCCAGATTGATCAGTTTCGTTGTCACCCGCCTGTCAAAATCAAGCAAACTGCTGAAATCACCTTCTGCCAAAGCGCTGATGACAGCACCTGCCGCAATACTGCCGCCGGACACAGAGGTTATTTCGTTGACATGTTTTTCAAGTCCCAGCTCTACTAATCTGCGGTAAGCCCCAAGACAGTAAAACGTAGCTCTGAAACCGCCGCCGCTGAAGCCCAGATTGATCTTATTATCTATTTCCACTTCATTTTCCCTCCTTTGAAAAAAGCCGCCCATAACAGGCGGCTTTCTTAATCTTCCAGCCATACCGGCCTTCTGGCAAAACCAACATGGTAAACTATGTACTGCATCACCACCTGATGCTCACCGATATTCAGCAAATAGAAGTTCTTCTCCTGTCCGATGATCCGTCCGCGCGGAGAATCTGACAGACAGCGGTTTAGCAGCTGACGCTGCTTTTCAATGTCTTCCTCATTTACTGTTTTTTCTGGATCGGTATTGCCGATAACAACACGTTTTACATAGCCCACCGCACTTACATCAAATGGTTTCGTCATCATAGTTACCTGCCTTTACACCTCATCAGGCAACATCATTATCAGTTGTATAATGTTCTTGCCCCTGTGCTCCTGCTGCCGCAGTTTTCTGGATACTTGTGGGGTTGATCGCCGTATTGAGGATATCCAAAACACGGGACAGACCTTCCGGCATCTCGCCCTGAGTAGCGCGGACCTGCACATGATATTTTGCGGAATTATCACTCTTACGGGTATTTTCCTTATGACTGGAGATAGATCCCTTAACTTTGGCTTTCATACTGAAAGGACCGATCTGCAAACCCATCTCTGCTTCCAGCTCGCCTTTTTTATCGTCGATTTCCGACTGAGTTTCCGAAGATTTTACTTCCATATCGAAGGTAATATCTACCAGATCGATCGACAGAGACGGAACTTTGACCATCGCCAAAAGCGGGATATTCATTTCCACTTTTTCAGAAGCGGGACCATTGCCGTCATCGCCGTTAGCGCTGCGGGTAAAGCTGAACCCTACGGTACGTACGACCTGTTTATCGCCTTCCTTAACCAGGCCGACCTCTTCAATAAAGCGAGCCGTTGCGCCGGCCAGCATCGTCTGTGCGTCACAGGCAGCCTGCAGCGGACCGCCGATCAAAGACTCCATTGGCAAACCGCCGAATTCTTCCGCCATTTTTACTAATGCCATAATTAACTACATCCTTTCTGTTTGTACTTTATCAGGGTAGTATTTTCACCATCTGATCATTGATTTTCATAACTGCTTCTGGAGGATCGTTAGACTCAAAAAGCAATTCTACATCGACAAAATTATCGGTATCCGTTTTGTTGGAAGACAAAATATTTGCCAGCAGACCGCTGTCATTGCTTTTACCATCATCCCAGCTGCTCAGCTTTACCTTAAACTTCAGCTTCATCTCCTTCAGCTTCAGAGAATTCATCGGTACCAGCGCAATTTTCGGCACCTGCACCAGTACATATTCCAGTTCGCCTGTGTCAGGATTGATACGAGGATATTGGATATCAAAAGTCAGCGGTTTCTGCGACTCGTCAAAATAACGTTTCATAACATTCAAGTGCTGATTTTCGATCATGCTGTGCGCTTTTAAAATTGATTCCTGCATCGCTCCCAACAAATTCTCAAAGTATTGCTTTTTCGCCATCACGGCTCCTCCTCATAATCAAAATTTACGGCTGTAAAGATCGGTCACCTTAACCTGCAGCGCTCTTGCCAAAGCGTCAAGAACCGGAACAGTCGGATGCCGTTCGCCTAATTCGATCGCACTGATCATACTTGTACTGATACCTGATAATTTAGATAAATGCTTTTGAGTCATACGTTTCTCAGTGCGGACCTGGAAACAGATAATAACAAATCATAAGCCAGCCCCCCTTTCTAGGTGCCTTTTTCTTTAGCTCCTCCCCGCAGCTTCAAAAAGTTTTCCATACCGGCTTTGGCAAAATAACCGCTGATGATAACAGAAAACGGACCGTCAACATAATCTATCAGCCTGTCCGGTATTTCTCTGTATATTAACCAAGTGCCGGCCGAAAACATTATGATGCCGACAAATAACCAGGTCACCGTTCCGACAACCTTTTTGGAGAAGCTCAGTTTTTCATCATCAAGTTCCATAGCTTTCACCTCCCTGGCTTTACATTACTATTATCTTTATCCACAATGGTGGAATATTATAAGAAATACTTTATTATTTTAATGTTTTACGAATTTTTAAATTGTGAAACATTTTTATTTTTGCTTTTTATCCTTTCATAAGTCCTCGCAGCTGTATCCTAGTACTTAGAAAGGACAAATAAAAAAGCCCCGCTTACAAAAATGTAAACGGGGCTTTCGCCTTTTTCTGTATTTTTACAGGCCGCAGCATGCAAAAATACATGTATCAATATTCACTTTATTACTTCAAATTTATTTAGATTACTTAAAGCGTTTTAAACGCAGGGCATTGCTTACTACCGAAACCGAGCTCAGCGACATTGCGGCCGCAGCGATCATCGGGTCAAGCAAAGGTCCGCCGAAAATGTGCAGCACTCCTGCGGCTACAGGTATACCAATAATATTATAGCCAAAAGCCCAGAACAGATTTTCTTTGACGTTGCGGATCGTGGCCTTACTTAAACGCAGGGTAGTACTGATATTACGAATATCTCCGTTGACCAGCACGACCTGCGCCGATTCTATCGCCACATCAGTCCCGCCGCCAACGGCAATGCCCAGATCAGCCTGCGCCAAAGCCGGTGCGTCGTTGATACCGTCGCCAACCATGGCGACGATCTCCCCACCCTGCTGGAAGCTTTTGATCAGCTCGGCCTTATGACCAGGCATCAGCTCAGCAACTACTTCGTCCACGCCTGCCTGCTGCGCAATATAAGCAGCAGCGCGTTTATTATCGCCGGTCAGGATAACGGTACGGATATTCAGCTCGTGCAGCTTCTGCATTGCTTCCTGGGTTTCTTCCTTCAGCGTATCAGCGATAGCAAAAATACCGCATAAATTACGGCCGATCGTCAGATAAACGATCGTTTTACCAACTGACGCTAATTTTTCGCCAAGTTCTATGGCATTCGGAGGAATCATTGCCACAGGCTGTACAAAGGACAAATTTCCCAACCGTACGTTGGTATTTTCACAACGGGCAGCGATACCGCCGCCTACCGTAGTTCTAAAATCTGTACAGGTCGGCAGTTCCATCCCTGCGGCCCGTTCTTTGACAGCTACTGCCAGCGGATGAGCTGAACCTTGTTCAATTGCCGCCGCCAGCCTTGTTATCGCTTCTTCTTTGGCTCCGTTCCAGCCGATAACGTCTGTTACTATCGGTTTGCCCTTCGTAATCGTACCGGTTTTATCAAAAACCGCCATTGTTACATTATGGGCTGTTTCTAAAGCTTCTGCATTTTTGAACAGCACGCCTTTTTCAGCACCCTTACCTACAGCGACCATGATTGCCGCCGGTGTCGCCAGTCCCAAAGCACAGGGACATGCAATAACAAGTACGGCAACAAAGACCTGAATGGCAAACTTACTGCCAGAGCCGGCAAACCACCAGCTCAAGCCGGCGACTAAAGCTATCACCAGCACTACCGGCACAAAAACCGCCGCAATTTTATCAGCCGTTTTGGCAATCGGCGCTTTCGAGCCCTGAGCCGCTTCTACCATCTGCATGATCTGCGACAGCATCGTATCCTTACCGACTTTTTCAGCTTTAAAACGCAGATACCCGTCGGTAACTACTGTAGCCGCAAAAACATTTTCGCCGACACTTTTACCTACAGGCATACTTTCACCGGTCAGCATCGATTCGTCAACACTGGCATGTCCGTCTGTGATCACCCCGTCTACCGGTACCTGATTGCCTGGGTGGACGATAACTATATCACCAGTCAGTATCGCTTCACGCGGAATCTCTACTTCTCCGCCGTCCTTCCAGATAAAGCCTGTCTTCGGCGCCAGGTTAAGCAGGCTGCTGATAGCGTGTCCAGCTTCACCTTTCGCACGCAGTTCTAAAAACTTACCACATAAAACAAAGGTCAAAATAGCACCGGCAGACTCAAAATAAAGACTATGCACAGCATGCGGATTTATTCTTGCCAGAACTTCGTAGGTTGAATAGCTGCTGTAAATAAACGCAGCCCCCGTACCTAAAGCAACCAGTGTATCCATCGACGGAACACCATTTTTCAAGCTGATGATACCATTTTTGAAAAACGGACTGCCGGCATACAATATCGGCAGCGTTAACAACAACTGCACAAAAGCATAGACATCGCTCATCTGATCCTGATCTATCGGTACAGGCAAAAATTTACCCGGAACCATCGGCGCCATCGCCAAATATAACAGCGGCACAAAAAAGAAAGCCGCCACTTTCAAACGTTTCTTTAAATCAAGGGCATCCTGTTCCGCCCTCTGTTCAGCTGTCGATTCTTCGCCCGGCGCATCATGGACGACACCAAAGCTCATTCTGGTCACAGCTGCTTCCAGCTGCTCTATCGTCGCCTGATTTTCATCATAACGCACCAACGCCGATTGAGTCGCCAGATTGACTTCCGCTCTGTCGACACCTGTAACCTTCTTTAAAGAACGTTCCACGCCATTAGAACAGGCAGCACAATGCATTCCTGAAATTTTAATAGTTACTGTTTTCATAAGCTTTATTTTTCAACAGTGAAACCAGCTTCTTTTACTGCCATTTCCAACTGCTCCACTGTAGCCGGGGCTTCATATTCTACAACTGCCATGCACTGCTCCAGGTCTACTGCTGCGTGTTTTACGCCCGGTACATCCTCCAATGCCATTTTTACACTGGCAACACAACCTGCACACGACATACCAAAAATATACATACTCGCTTTTTCCATAATTTATGCCTCCATTTCGGAATTTGATCCAGTGCTGCCAGTAAAATCGACAGCTTAAATTTTAAGGTTAGCAAAAACTGCCCCTCTACATCTTATAACTCAATCTTAACAACCTGTACAGGCTTTGTCAAATAATAACTCTGCCTTACAGAAGCTTGAAATTATACGCAGCAGGCAGCAATTCATTCCTTAAATCTATTATAACATATGAGTCGTTATTCATATATATTTTTCTGCAAAACCTTTGTGAATTATTTTTCTGCCTGCCGCAGTATTACCACATTTACCTGCTTTTTCTAACTGTCCTGCTTTATTTTTCAACTTCTGTCCATTTTACACAAACCAGTTTTGTTTTATACTATATTTTGTAGATTTAACTGAAGAGGGTGTTTTTTATGCGTAATGACAATATTACAAGGCTGACGCTGGCAGGTATGTTTGCAGCTTTGGCTTTCGTTTGTTTTACTTATCTGCGGATCGAGATCCCCATGGGTGGCGGTATGACCGGCAAAATTTATATCGGTCATGCTTTTATCCTCCTGTCTGCTCTGATTCTGGGGGCAAAATACGGAGCGCTTACAGGTGCAATAGGTCTGTCACTTGCAGACATTTTAGCCGGTTATACCACATCAGCACCGCCGACTTTTTTAGCCAAATTTCTATTGGGACTGGCGGTAGCCTTTATTGCTCATAAAGTTTTTAATCTGGCTGCGGCAGATGACAAAAAAGCGACTAAGATCGTAACTATAGCGGCTGTTTTCGTCTGCCTGGTCAATGTTATCACCGAACCGCTGATTCGCTATGGCTTTAAAGTCTTCGTTTTAGGACTTCCGCACCAGATAGCCTATCTATCTGCAATCAACTGTGCTGTTTCCATGGCGGTAAGCGCTGTGCCATCTGTTATTTTAGCAGTTTTCCTGTATAAAGCAGTGCAGCATAGTATCCTGAAAAGCTATAAATTTGTTTAACCTTACATTCACAATACCCCTAAAAAATGAAGGCCGCTGCTTGTTAAAAGCAGCGGCCTTCATTTTTAATAATCATTGTTTTATTTTAATCTATCATTTACAGCAATAACAGCAGTCCTGCAAGAGAAACTAACGAAATACAGCCTGCGACAACTTTTTTAATGCAGGAAATCTTCTTCTCCCTGCTCTGAGCAGGCTCACATAAAGCTGCTTTTTCTTTAGCTGAAGCATCGATAAACGCTTTAGCATAATATCCATCCAACTCAAGCAGACTGTATTCCCCATTCTCAAATTGAACGGCCAGCTGATACACAGATGCTTTAGGAGGTTTTAACACTGCCCCCATGAGCTCCTGACCATATTCTTCTGTCATCCCCTCAAGTGCACAATCAGACTTTCCTGCAAAAGCATCTTTGATAGCTTCCTCAGTTACAAATTCCCACGTATGAATTGTTTCTTTGCTGATGATAATTCCTTCATCAGGTTCTTTAAAATGCATCTTTGTTACGATCATACAAACTGGATTTAAGAAAACAGCACTGCCAGACAGATGCCCCAGGATCACTTTATTTTTAGCCATAAAATTTTCATCCTTCTTTACGACAGATTTTTACTATCATTACAGACTTGGCAATTTACACTTTTTCCCCTTCTTCCTGTTATTGATCCGTAATTTTCTCTGCTATTGCTGCTGTTTATTTCTAGCTTTGCGGCAAAGCTCCTGCCTGCCTCCCTTCACTTTTACACGAAATTTACGACAAAAGGCACAGTACTTTATCAGTACTGTGCCTTTATCTGCAAGATAACCAAACTACGCCTGTCTTAATATTTTTTATCTGATTTTTACACCGCTCTGATTATTTCTCAGCTCTGTTAATAGCGCAGAGGATACCCAAAAGCGCAGCTACGTTGATATTACTGTCGATACCAACACCAAAGATATGTCCATTACCGGGAATCTTCAGTTCTATGTAACAAATACCCTTCGCGTCAGAACCGCGGGAAATAGCATGTTCGTGATAATTAACAAATTCATAGCCCTCTACGCCGATTCCTGCCAGCGCCTGGAAGAATGAATCTATCGGGCCGTTGCCGACACCGGCAACTTCTTTCATATCACCACAAACATCGATTTTACCTTCAAAACGAGTATGTGTAGTGCCATCCAACTCCCGTTGTTCCAGGAAGCTGTGGGAAGCCAGTTTGTATTTACCATCAAACTCTACATATTCACGGTTAAACAAGTCAACGATCTGTTCTTCCTTCAATTCATCACCAAAAGCATCGGAAGCAGCCTTCACGATATTGCCAAATTCAGGATGCATTTCCTTCGGCAGCCTGTAACCGACAGCATGCTGCAGCACAAAAGCTGCGCCGCCTTTACCGGATTGGCTGTTGATACGGATAACAGGTTCGTATTCACGGCTCAGATCAGCAGGATTGATCGGAAGATACGGTACTTCCCAATAAGGAGTATCGCTTTCCGCCATATATTCGTAACCCTTACGTATAGCATCCTGATGCGAACCGGAGAACGCGGTAAACGCCAATTCACCCGCATAAGGCTGGCGCTCGGGCACCTTCATCTTGGTACAGGCCTCATAAATTTTTTTGACCGCCAGAATATTGGAAAAATCAAGCTCCGGATCAACGCCCTGAGTATACATATTCAAAGCAACTGTCACAATATCAAGATTGCCAGTGCGCTCGCCGTTGCCAAACAATGTTCCTTCGATGCGGTCTGCTCCGCCCAGCAGGGCAAGTTCAGCCGCAGCAACACCTGTCCCGCGGTCATTATGCGGATGAATGCTGATAATAGCAGCTTCCCTGTTTTTCATCTTAGTACAGAAATATTCGATCTGATCCGCATATGTGTTCGGCGTTGACATTTCCACTGTTGAAGGCAGATTCAGAATGATCGGGTTCTCATTCGTTGCCCCCAGGGTTTCCATTACCGACTCGCATATTTCAATAGCAAAATCGATCTCAGTACCGGTAAAGCTTTCAGGAGAATATTCATACCGAATATTCATACCGCTGCTGGCAATTTCTTCCTCAGTCAGCTGACGGATAAGTTTTGCACCCTCCACTGCGATCTTGATAATGCCTGGCATATCTTCTTTAAATACGACCTTCCTCTGTAAGGTAGAGGTAGAGTTATAAAAATGTACGATAACGTTTTTAGCGCCTTTAACTGCTTCAAAAGTTTTTTTGATCAGTTCCGGACGCGCCTGTACCAGTACCTGAATCGTTACATCATCGGGAATATGATGCCCTTCGATCAAAGTGCGCAGGATCTCATATTCGGTTTCAGATGCAGACGGAAAACCAACTTCTATTTCTTTAAAGCCAATATCTACCAGAGTCTTGAACATCAGCAGCTTTTCTTCCAGCTGCATCGGCGTAACCAAAGCCTGATTCCCGTCGCGCAGGTCAACACTGCACCAAATCGGCGCCTTGGTAATAGTTTTATTCGGCCATTGGCGATTCGGCCACTGGAGCGGCTGAAAAGGAATATACTGTTTACTTGCTTGTTTCATAAATATTTGCCTCCAATCTGTTTATGCCGGCGCAGCGGCCCAACTTCGGAAGCGGAAATAAAAAATCCCCGCTCCCTACGATAAATGCATAGGGGCGAGGAACTGTTATCCACGCGGTACCACCCTAATTCAGCTGCCAAGCAGCCCTCTCAGCCTCAAACAAGGCCCAGGCTCTTAACGTTGCCACACGTTCTGCTCTACATATCAAGCAGACAACTCCGGGATGAGTTATACATAAAACTTTTGCCATCGACTTGCACCAACCGTCGACTCTCTGAGGCCTGCCAGTTTTATCTTGTTCCCTTCACAGTCTTTGAGGTGAAAATTTTTGAATTGTTAAAAGTTATTATACCTACTTGCCTGATACTTGTCAAGAGAAAATATACGACTCTAAAACGTCATCTTCATTAAAATGATTACATAAACTAAATAAAAAGCATACTTTTACTGCATATTATAACAACAGTATTTATTTTTTTAATCCTGTTTAGTTAATTCAAAGGAGTCTTTTCATATTGACAAAAAGAAAACCCGCACAAATTGTGCGGGTTTTGAACTTCTGTTCCCAATGATTAACGTTTCGAGAACTGGCTTGCTTTACGCGCTTTTTTAAGACCGTATTTACGACGTTCTTTTTCGCGCGGATCGCGAGTCAGGAAGCCAGCTTTTTTCAAAGCCGGACGATATTCAGCGTCAACGTCGAGCAAAGCACGAGCGATACCATGACGGATCGCACCTGCCTGACCGGAAATACCGCCGCCAATAACATTTACGAGTACGTCGTATTTGCCTTTGGTTTCAGTAATTTCAAGCGGTTGGTTAACGATGAGTTCCAATGTTTTCAGACCAAAATAATTGGTCAGCTCACGGCCGTTAATAACGATTTTACCTTCACCCGGAACCAGGCGAACGCGAGCAACTGAAGATTTGCGACGACCAGTCGCACTATAAGTAACTACTGCCATTTACGTTTCCTCCTCCGGATTATCTTACGTTGATTTCTAAAGTTTCAGGTTTTTGAGCTGCATGCGGGTGTTCAGGACCAGCATATACATGCAGTTTAGTGTAGATCTGGCTGCCAAGGCGATTTTTAGGAATCATACCTTTAACTGCGAGTTCTACCATTTTTACCGGGTTCTTAGCGAGCATATCGCCAGCTTTTGTGTAGCTGTCGCCGCCAAGGTAACCGGAATGACGGAAGTAAACTTTTTGAACCAGTTTTTTACCGGTCAAAACTACTTTGTCAGCATTGATTACGATTACATGATCTCCGGTATCCATATGCGGAGTAAAAGTCGGTTTGTGTTTGCCACGAAGGATTTTTGCAACTTCGGCTGCCATGCGGCCAAGAGTTTTATCAGCTGCGTCAACAACGAACCATTTACGTTCGATATTGGACGGATTAGCCATAAAAGATTTCATCCTTATGTCCCTCCCTAAAGTATTTCCTGTTCGATGTAATTTTATCGTTTCTCTCCGGGGCTAGTGGAGATAGGCGTAAAATCACGTATGTATATTGTAACCATCTTGACATTTTTTGTCAAGTAAAATCAGGATTATTTTCTGATTTTTTCAATATCTGCCAGAAAATGCGGTATATAACCAACATAATCTAAATAAAGTCCCTGAGGAGGCGCCGGGGCAACCTTAAAATGACGCTTGCCTGCTGCAAATTCACTTTTAAATGCAGCAATACTTTTAGTGCCTTTGCCGACTTCTACCAGATGCCAGACGATATTACGCACCATATGATATAAAAATCCATTACCTTCAATGCAGAATTCCAGTTCTCCCTGCTCTTTTGGCAGCCATTCAGCGCGGTAAATCGTTTTAACAGGCGAACTTTGCACACTGCCGGCCGAACGGAAAAACGAAAAATCATGTGTTCCCAAAAGCAGCTGTGCTGCCTCCTGCATCGCTTCAAGCCGCAGATATTCCCGCATTTGCCAGACATAGTTACGCAGGAAAGGGTCCGCATGTTTATTCTGCACTATGCGATAACAATAACGTTTCCAACAAGCGCTGTATCTGGCATGAAAACCTTCGTCAGCTTCCTCAGCCTGCCAAAGCACGATATCCTTCGGCAGGATTCCTGCACAGGCCTTTAAAAGATTCTCCAATGGAATACTACCGCTGGTTGTCAGCGACACTACCTGCCCCCGTGCATGCACACCCGTATCAGTACGTCCAGAACCGGCTGTAACGATTTTTTCGCCGCAGAGCAAGGATAGTTTCTCTTCAAGCACCTGCTGCACTGTAAGAGCATTAGTCTGCTTCTGAAAACCATGGTAATTAGTGCCGTCATAAGCCACTGTTAATTTCAGAGTACGCATAACGCGTTCCCCCAGCGAATAAACGCCATCAGACCAATCAAAACAAACACTGTCGCTAATGCCGCATAGTCACGTCCATAATAAACGAGCTCGTGCATACGGCTGCGTCCTTCTCCACCGCGATAACAACGTGCTTCCATTGCTACCGCCAGATCATCGGCACGTCTGAACGCACTGATAAAAAGAGGTATCAAAAGCGGCAGCATATTTTTGGCTCTCTGCATCAGATTGCCGCTGGAAAAATCAGCCCCGCGTGCGGTCTGTGCCTTCATAATCCTGTCTGTTTCCTCAAGCAGCGTAGGTATAAACCGTAAGGCGATCGTCATCATCATTGCCAGCTCATGCGCTGGTACGCCAAAACGTTTAAATGGGCGCAGCAGAGCCTCTATCCCGTCAGTCAAAACTATTGGTGAAGTCGTAAATGTCAGTATCGAAGAAATCAGCAGCAGCAGAATCAGACGCATCGACATTTTCAGGCCCATTTCCAGACCTTCCTGCGTTACTTTAAAAAATTTCCAGGAAAAAATTACATTTTCACCCTGCCCTGTAAACATATGGATTACCATTGTCAGAACAATGATGATCCACAGCGGCTTTATTGATTTTAGAACCAGCATCAGCGGCAGACGTGATAAAAGAATAATCAAAAATACGAAACCCCAAAGTATTCCATAAGATACGGCTCCTGAGGCCAGAAAAATAGCGACAATGAAAAATAATGTTATCAGTATCTTCGTCCGCGGGTCCAACTTATGAATCAGAGAATTTCCCGGGTAATATTGTCCAAGCGCAATGTCAGTCAGCATTTATTTCAACCCCTTTGCTGTTTTGATCTGCGCTTCCAGTGCTTCCGCAGTCATGGTATCCGCCTGGATTTCCATCCCGCGTGCACGCAGTTCATCACTGAGTTTAAAAAGCTGCGGTACGTCCATGCTTACCGCCAAAAGTTCATTTTTATGATTTTGATAAATTTCAGCAGGACTTCCGTCTAAAATGACGCGTCCACCGGAAATAACCAGCAGCCGGTTACTGTAACGGGCTGCTTCTTCCATACTGTGCGTAACTAAAATCACAGCCATCCGGCGTTTTTTATACAAAGCCATGATTTCTGCAAAAACAGCATCACGTGAACGCGGATCAAGTCCGGCAGAAGGTTCGTCTAAAATCAGATAATCAGGATCCATTGCTATTACCCCGGCAATCGCCACGCGGCGCATTTGTCCTCCGGAAAGCTGAAACGGAGACCGGCTGGCAAAGGTTTCAAAATCCAAACCCACAAATCTCATCGCGTCTTGGACCTGCTGCTTAACCTCATTCTCCTGCATCCCCTTATTCCGCGGTCCAAATGCAATATCCTCAAAAACAGTTTCAGCAAAAATCTGATGTTCAGGATATTGGAAAACCATACCAACCTGGTGTCTTGCTTTTTTTACGGCTTCACCTTTGCCGCTGATATCCAGTCCATCAATCGTTACTTTACCTGCCGACGGTTTTAAAAGACCATTCAGATGCTGCACTAAAGTCGATTTTCCGCTGCCGGTATGCCCGATCACAGCAACAAACTCCCCTTTGTCCACAGTCAGCGAAACACCTTGCAGCGCTTTGCGTTCGTAGGGTGTTTTGTCCATATATGTAAATTCTACGTTTTCTAATGTTATCGGCATATGCTTTCAGCCAACTCCTCATTTGTAATAATTCCCTGCTGTAAATTCAGACCGCTTTGCCGCAAATCATCGGCAATTTTAGCAGCTAAAGGCGCTTCTAAGCCTAAAGCATATAACTCTCGTACATGACTGAACACCTCTTTCGGCGTCCCCTGCATTTTGAGCTTGCCCTCTCCCATAACAATGATTCGGTCAGCCTGCAGCGCCTCTTCCATATAATGAGTTATATAAACCACGGTAATGCCTTTTTCCCGGTTCAATTTTTTGACAGTAGTTACTATTTCTTTGCGTCCCTGTGGATCGAGCATAGCCGTCGGTTCATCTAAAACAATACACTTGGGTTCCAATGCTAAAACACCTGCGATCGCCACGCGCTGTTTTTGACCGCCGGAAAGCAGATGCGGAGCATGCTTGGCATAATCACTCATACCTACTGCCGCCAGCGCAGCATCCACTCTTGTTCTTATTTCTGCCGTCGGCACCCCTATATTTTCCGGTCCAAAGGCAACGTCTTCCTCGACAATTGCCGCCACGATCTGATTATCAGGATTTTGAAACACCATCCCCACATGCTGGCGAATATCCCAAAGATTTTCTTCTACCGTAGTATCCATACCCTCGATCAGGCACACACCTTCACTTGGCCTCTGCAAAGCGTTAAAATGACGCGCTAAAGTACTTTTACCACTGCCATTGGCACCAATAACAGCAACAAATTCACCTTGTCTTATTTCTAAATTGATCCCATCCAAAGCCTTTATTTCTTTATTTTCACTGTCTGTATAAACATGTGTTAAATTTTTTACTTCAATTATAGTTTGCATGGCAAACCTCCGCTTAATTCAGTACCTTTATATTATATTATTCCAGCCCAGGTACGTCAACCGCTTCCAGCACACTTGGTTAACTTTACAAAAATAAGACCCGGAACAGTCCGGATCTTATTTTCAAACTTTCTTATTCTCGAATTTGCAGCTGCAACATTTGAAACAAGGCTATTTTTACTTTACCGCAGCTTCCATAAATTAATACTGATATCCATATGTATAAAAAGAATTTCTCAGAAGTATCTTTCAATTCTATAGCAAAGCAAATTTTTCGCTTTCAAAAATTGCTTTCATACGGCACAGACAAAAAGGATGCCCTGCAGGATCAAACATCACACGCCATTCTTCAGAAAACTGTTCAGCTGCCATTGTTGCTCCGCAGTTAATCGCATGCTGAACCGCTTCTTCCAAATCGTTGACTGCAAAGTCCAAATGCGCCATCTGCTGCTGTACTCCCGGTTCTTCCGGCCACACAGGCGGACAGTACTCTGGATTTCGCTGAAAAAGTATTCCCGGATAAGCTCCCTGGGACATTCCAGGTACTCCTATACAGGCCCAGTTCTCATCATAAAAAGGGATTTCCCAATTTAGCAGCTCTGCATAGAATTTAGCCAACGCATAAGGGTTTATGCAATCCAGTGTGAAAGAATACATTTTGATTTTCAATTCTTTCTCCATTTTTAATCCTTCCAATAAAAGATGATTTTCTTATTATTTATCAGCTTTCATCCAGCTGCGCATCAGCTGTACTTCACGCCAGCCTAAATATGCGGCCAGGACAGCAGCCGCAAAATCCGCTGTCATACCTGCATACATAACGCCGTTAATACCATAAAACAAAGGTAGTATGACAATCAGAGGCAGTAAAAAAATAATCTGCCTGGTCAGGGAAAGAATGATACCTTTAGTTGCTTTACCAATGGACGTAAAAAAATTGGAAGAAATCGGCTGGATACAATCTAAAAAGGTGAAGAACAAATAAATTCTGAAATATTCCTCCGCAAATTGATAATAAGCTTCTGATCCTTCACCGAAGAAACCAATGATCTGCCGCGGGAAAAGCTGAAAACAGGCAAAAGCAATAATGGATACTACCGTTCCTATCAGAAGCGTTAAGCGGTAAGCTTCTATAACACGTCCGTATTTTTTTGCGCCGTAATTAAAACTGACTATTGGCTGCAGCCCCTGTGACAACCCAATAATGATTGAAAAATAAATCATATTTACTTTCGTAATGATCCCTGAACAGGCCAGAGGTATCTCACTGCCGTATATTGAATCTGCGCCATAATGAGTCAAAGTATTGTTTAATGTTATTTGCACTACCATAATCGCAAATTGATTAAAACAGCTGGCAGCGCCAAGTGCCGAGATCAAACGGGAACGTTCCCAGTTTGGCAGCAAATCGTTTTTAGACAACGGCAAAGTCTTGAACTTTCTTAAATATCCAGCGACCATAAGCCCCGACACAACTTGCCCGATAACAGTTGCAGATGCTGATCCGGCAATACCCCAATCCATTACAAAAACAAACAGCGGATTGAGAATCAGATTGATAAAAGCGCCGGTCAGCATACAAATCATTGAATACTTAGGACTGCCGTCAGCGCGCACTAAAGTGCTGCCCCCCGTCCCCAAAATCAAAAACGGGAAACCCAGACAATTGATTCCCGCAAAAATAAGCGCATACTTTAAAACAATATCTGTTGCGCCAAAAGCGATCATCAAAGGTTTTAAAAATACCAGTACAAATACCGCTAGCACCACACCACTTCCAACAAGCAGCGTTATGGCATTACCAATATATTTAGCCGCTTCCTCGCGTTTACCTGCCCCAAGTTTCAAATTGAAATTAGACGCACCGCCAACGCCAAAAAGCAGCCCTAACGCAGTACATACCGTAGTTAACGGCAAAGCGACATTAGTAGCCGCATTACCGTACATCCCAACGCTGCGCCCAATAAAAAACTGATCAACAATATTATATAAGGCTCCTACCAGCATAGCTATAATACTTGGTAAAGCAAAATCATGTAAAAGTCTGCTTATTTTTTCACTTCCAAGTGGATTTTCTTCATTTACCTTCATAAATTATTCCTCACATATTTCTAACTTTTTCTCATATAATTATTATACATCTTTTTTATCCTGTATTGCTAATGCCACTTGTGAATTAACTGTGTCCCTTTGGGAATTTCCCACTAACAATAATAAAAAAACCAGGAACAAAAGTTCCTGGTTTTCATGCTTATTCTTAAACAAGCTCGATAATTGCCATTTCAGCAGCGTCACCGCGACGAGGACCTACTCTGTAAATACGAGTAAAGCCGCCTTGTCTTTCTGCATATTTCGGAGCGATTTCATCAAAAAGCTTTCTGGTAGCTTCTTCATCGACGAGAACTGCAAGAACTTGACGACGGGCATGCAAGTCGCCTTGTTTTGCCAAAGTAATCAATTTGGCTACATGGCTGCTAACTTCCTTAGCTTTAGTCACAGTAGTTTCAATTCTCTCGTGTTTGATGAAGGAGCTCAAAATGCTGCGAAACAAAGCTTTACGGTTGCTGGAATTACGGCCCAGTTTTCTGTATGCCATTCGTTTCCGACCCCCTTCTTATTCTTCGTCACTATTGCGTAAAGCCAGTCCCAAATCGGCTAATTTTTTCTTAACCTCATCGAGGGATTTACGACCTAAGTTACGTACTTTCATCATGTCTTCTTCGGTCTTTTGAACCAGTTCATCAACAGTATTGATGCCTGCACGTCTCAAGCAGTTGTTGGAACGTACGGACAAATCAAGATCGTCGATGGAAACGGAACCAGGACCTGCTTGGACAGGCTCCTCGACCGGAGCGGTCTCAGAACTGCCAACTACGGTGACCATACTGCTGGAAGCAGCGGTACCGGTTTGGAACAACTTCAGGTAATCAATCATGATACTGGATGCCATGCTGATTGCTTCGTCCGGCTCAACGCTTCCGTCTGTCCAAACTTCCAAAGTCAGCTTGTCATAATTGGTAACGTTACCAACACGAGTATCGGTAACACCAAATTTTACTCTCGTAATCGGAGAATAAATGGAATCCACAGGAATCATACCAATCGGTTGATCAGGGCGTTTGTTCTTATCAGCAGGAACATAGCCCAGCCCCTTGTCGATGGCAATCTCCATATTGAGTTTCGCATCTTTGTCCAAGGTAGCAATATGCAGCTCAGGATTCAAAATCTCTACGTCGGCATCAACAAGGATGTCTGCTGCAGTAACTTCTTGCTCACCGCTGCATTCGATACGTAAAGTTTTTGGTTCTTCACTGCTCACTTTAAGGCAAAGAGCCTTGATGTTGAGGATAATATCCGCAACATCTTCTCTTACGCCTGGAATTGTAGAGAATTCGTGCAGCACGCCGTCAATTTTAACAGCTGTAACCGCAGCACCGGGTAAAGAAGAAAGCAATACTCTGCGAAGGCTGTTGCCCAGCGTGATACCGTATCCTCTTTCCAACGGTTCCCATACAAATTTGCCATAACGGCCGTCATCGCTGATCTCAGCGGTGACCATTTTAGGTTTTTCTATTTCGATCATGCGGAAAGCCTCCTTCTCGTGCGTATTACCACAATACGCCTAATGTTGGGTGGCAGATGTTCAACTAATTATTTAGAGTACAACTCAACGATGAGATGTTCTTCGATAGGAACATCGATTTCCTCACGGGTCGGGAAACGATCAACTTTACCGCTCAAGCTTTGAGCATCGAGAACGAGCCAAGCAGGAGTAGTTTTGGAAGCCAGGGTTTCAGCCATACCTTTGAAGTATTCTTTACCACGGCTGTTTTCCATAACGCTGATAACGTCGCCGGCTTTTACCAAAGCGGAAGCGATATCAAGACGTTTGCCGTTAACAGCGATATGACCATGAGTTACCAATTGACGAGCTTGGCTGCGGCTATCGGCCAGGCCAAGACGGTAAACTACATTGTCCATTCTTCTTTCCAGAAGAACGAGCAGGTTTTCACCTGTAATACCTTTTTGTTTTTCGGCTTTAACGAAGGTATTATGGAATTGACGTTCTAACATACCGTAAATACGGCGTGCTTTTTGTTTTTCACGTAACTGAATACCGTACTCAGATACTTTTTTGCGTGCTTGACCATGCTGACCAGGAGCATAGGAGCGAACAGCAAAAGCGCATTTGTCGCTGTAGCATCTGTCACCTTTAAGAAACAGTTTTGCGCCTTCACGACGGCATTGACGGCATACAGCCTCAGTATATCTTGCCATTTAGCGGGTACACCTCCAATAAATTAAACTCTTCTACGTTTCGGCGGACGGCAGCCGTTGTGAGGAATCGGAGTAACGTCTTTAATGGAGTTAACTTCGAGACCTGCAGCCTGAAGAGCACGAATAGCTGCTTCACGACCAGCGCCGGGGCCTTTAACGAATACTTCAACTTGTTTCAAGCCATGTTCCATTGCAGCTTTAGTTGCTTCTTCAGCAGCCATCTGAGCAGCAAACGGAGTGCTTTTACGGGAACCGCGGAAGCCTAAGCCGCCGGCAGATGCCCAGCTGAGTACATTACCGTTCATATCGGCAATAGTAACGATAGTATTATTGAAAGTGGAACGAATATGAGCTACGCCACTTTCGATATTTTTACTTACTTTCTTTTTGTTGCGAACAACTTTTTTACCAGCCACTCGTTTATCCCTCCCTCACTGATTATTTCTTCTTACCTGCAATAGTACGTTTCGGACCTTTGCGAGTACGAGCATTGTTTTTGGTATTTTGACCACGAACGGGCAAGCCCATACGATGTCTACGGCCGCGATAGCTACCAATTTCAATCAGGCGTTTTATATTGAGGGATTCCTCACGGCGGAGGTCACCTTCTACTTTATAATCACCATCGATAGTTTCACGAAGTTTTGCAACTTCTTCCTCTGTCAGATCGCGAACGCGGGTATCAGGGTTGATACCGGTTTTGCTCAGGATCTCACGAGACAGGGTAAGACCGATGCCATAAATGTACGGCAGTGCGTATTCAATACGTTTGTCTCTAGGTAAATCGACACCAGCAATACGTGCCATTAACGCTGCACCTCCTTCTTAGCCTTGTTTTTGTTTATGTTTCGGGTTTTCGCAAATTACCATTACATGGCCTTTGCGTTTAATGACTTTGCATTTTTCACATATTGGTTTAACAGACGGTCTGACTTTCATATTTTAAACCTCCTCTTGCCTGTCTTTGGTTATTTGAACCGATAAGTAATTCTTCCACGACTTAAATCGTACGGAGTAAGCTCGACAGTAACCCTATCGCCAGGCAAAATTTTGATGAAGTTCATACGTATCTTACCGGATATGTGTGCCAGAATCACATGACCGTTTTCCAATTTAACTTGGAACATGGCGTTCGGTAGGGATTCTAAGATTGTGCCTTCAACTTCAATTACGTCTTGTTTGGACACAGCGTTTTACCTCCTTACTTCAGCGCCCCGAGACTAGCTTTAACATCAGCGTAAACTTTGCCGATTTCCTGCAGGCCATCGATTTCATGATATACGCCTTGTTTTTTGTAGTACTCGATCAACGGTTCCGTTTGCGAATGATATGCATGCAAACGATTTTTTACAGTTTCTTCTTTATCGTCGTCACGTTGATACAACGCGCCGCCGCATTTATCGCACATACCTTCCACCTTACTGGGATTGTATTCTACATGATATGTAGCGCCGCAGGCCTTGCAGATACGTCTGCCGGTGACCCTGCCTACAAGCTCAGCGTCAGGAACTACGATATTAACCACACCGGTCAATTTAATGCCCAGATCAGTTAAAATGCCGTCGAGGGCAACAGCCTGCTCTTCGGTTCTTGGAAATCCATCCAAGATAAAGCCATTGGCACATTCAGGTTTGGCTAAGCCTTCCCGAACAATACCGATGGTAACGACGTCGGGCACGAGGCCGCCGGCGTCCATGTATCTTTTTGCCTCTTTACCTAATTCTGTGCCTTGCTTAACAGCTGCACGGAACATATCACCAGTAGAGATATGCGGAATTTTGTATTCAGCAATGAGTTTTTCTGCTTGAGTGCCTTTACCGGCACCCGGAGGTCCCATCAAAAGAATATACATTCTAATCTTCCTCCTATTTCATAAAGCCCTGGTAATGACGCATCAAAACCAAAGACTCTACTTGTTTCATTGTATCCAATGCAACACCGACTACGATCAAAAGGGCCGTACCACCGAAATAGATACCCTCTATACCGGTGATCCAACCAACAACATTCGGCATCAGAGCAATCAATGCGAGAAAGATTGCGCCGGCCAGAGTGATTCTGGACATGATTTTATCCAAGTAATCAGTTGTCGGTTTGCCAGGACGCAGTCCGGGAATAAAACCGCCATATTTTTTGATATTATCCGACATTTCAGCTATATTCACGCTTACTGCGGTATAGAAGTAAGTGAAGAATAAAATCATCAATACATACAAAGTAGTTTGAAGAGGAGTACCCCATGCAAACCAGCCTGCAACAGTTTTTACCCAAGGAATGTCTACAAACTGGCCAATCGTAACCGGAAACATCAGCACGGAGGATGCAAAGATGATCGGAATTACGCCTGCCTGGTTGACCTTTAAAGGAATGTAGCTGGTGTGACCACCGTACATTTTACGGCCAACAACACGTTTTGCATATTGAACCGGGATTTTGCGAATACCTTGAGAGATCGCTACAACAAAGACAATCATCGCCAAAGCTATCACCGCGAACAAAATCACGTTCAGAATGTTAACCGTGCCGGCTTGCAGATATTGGAAAATAACATGCATTCCATCAGGAAGTCTGGAAACGATACCAGCAAAGATGATCAGCGAGATACCGTTACCAATACCTTTAGACGTAATCTGTTCACCGATCCACATCAAAAATACCGTACCAGCAGTTAAACTGATCGCAATCAACAGAATCGACATGATTCCGGGGTTATTGATTGCTGATCTCAGACCATAAGCCATACCTAAAGCCTGGATAAAACCAAGCAGAACTGTACCGCCGCGAGTCAGCTGAGTAACCTTTTTCTGACCTTCCACACCTTCTTTGGACCATTGTTCTAATGTAGGAACAACGACCTTTAATAATTGAAGGATAATGGACGCATTGATATATGGAGTAATACTCATAGCAAAAATTGAGAATTTGCTCAAGGCGCCGCCGGAGAACATATCAAGCAGGCCAAACAAATTACCGCTTTGGAAAAGCTGCTCGATCATGGCTACGTTAACGCCAGGAACAGGGATATGTGTTCCAGCCCGAAAAACGATGAACATGGCGAGAGTAAATACAACTTTTTGCCTGAGTTCCGTAATTCTGAAAATATTAGCGAGGGCTGCGAACACTTAGATCACCTCTACTTTTCCGCCGGCAGCAATAATTTTTTCTTCAGCAGATTTGCTGAAACCCATAGCTTGAACCGTGAGCTTTTTAGTAAGCTCGCCGTTGCCGAGGATACGAACACCATCACGAATGTTTTTGATCATTCCGTGTTCGATCAGCATTACAGGTTCAACTACTGTGCCGTCTTCAAAGCAATTGAGACTACCAACATTGATTTCGACATAATTCATGCCAAATCTATTATAGAATCCACGTTTAGGCAAACGCAGATACAAAGGTTTTTGACCACCTTCAAAACCAGGACGTTTTACGCCGCCGGAGCGGGATTTTTGTCCTTTTTGACCTTTGCCAGATGTTTTACCAAGTCCGGAACCGAGACCACGGCCAACGCGAACGGAGGCTCTTTTAGATCCCGGAGCGGGAGATAATTCATGCAAATTCATCTGTAGCACACCTCCTTGTTTTAAGCTTCAACTTTTTCAACTTTCACAAGATGTTCAACTTTGTGAATCATACCGCGAATAGTCGGGGTGTCGTTTTTAACAACAGTAGAATTGATTTTTCCTAAGCCCAGAGCCTTTACGGTTGCGCGTTGATCCTGCGGGTAACCGATCAAGCTACGGGTCAGCGTGATTTTAACTTGTTCCATCATGCTACCTCCTTAGCCAAGTAATTCTTGTACGGTTTTTCCGCGCAGAGCTGCAACAGCTTCAGCACTTTTCAGGGATTTTAAACCTTCCAAAGTTGCACGAACAACATTGTTAGGGTTATTAGAACCTTGACATTTGGTCAAGATATCACGTACGCCTGCCAATTCAAGTACGGCACGAACAGGGCCGCCGGCAATAACGCCGGTACCTTCTGCAGCCGGTTTCAAGAACACACGGCCTGCGCCGAACACACCAATGATTTCATGAGGAATGGAAGTGCCAACCATAGGAACAGTAATCAGGTTCTTTTTAGCATCTTCAACGCCTTTGCGGATAGCTTCCGGAACTTCGGCAGCTTTACCAAGGCCCATACCAACATGACCGTTTTCGTCACCAACTACAACGAGTGCGGAGAAGGAGAAACGACGTCCGCCTTTAACAACCTTTGCAACGCGGTTGATGAATACGACTTTCTCTTTTAAGTCGCTTTCTTGTTTTTCGAAATTCGCCACTTTTATTCCTCCTTCTATTAGAATTGCAGTCCAGCTTCACGAGCCGCGTCTGCCAGTGCAGCAACACGACCGGTGTACAGATAACCGCCACGATCAAATACAACTTCTTTAATTCCTTTAGCCAAAGCTTTTTCAGCAATAGCCTTGCCAACTGCTTTAGCAGCTTCAGTATTGCCGCCGTAGTTAGCTTTCAAGTCTTTCTCAACAGTGCTGGCAGCAACAATCGTTTCGCCTGTTACATCGTTAATCACTTGTGCATAAATATTGGACAAGGAACGATATACATTCAAACGAGGTTTTTCTGCCGTACCGATAATATATTGACGAGAACGGAGATGACGTTTTTGACGTTTCTCATTTTTATCAACTCTGTTAAGCAAGAGTTTCACTCCCTTCTTTTAGAAATTACTTCTTGCCTTTAGCGCCAGCTTTACCCATCTTACGACGAACGTATTCGCCTTCATAACGAATACCTTTGCCTTTATAGGGTTCAGGCGGACGCAGAGTGCGGATTTCAGCTGCAACTGCGCCGACTTTTTCTTTGTCTGCGCCGCTGACAACGATTTTGTTAGGAGCCGGAACTTCAAAAGTAATACCTGCAGGCGGCTCTTTTACTACCGGATGAGAGAACCCGAGAGTAAAGTTGATGTTATTGCCTTGTTTAGCGGCACGATAGCCGACACCGGCAATTTCTAAAGATTTGCTGAAACCGGTGGTTACACCGACAACCATGTTGTTGATCAGAGTACGGGAAAGACCGTGCATGGAACGATGAGTTTTTTCATCACTCGGACGTTCAACAGTCAGTACGCCGTTTTCCAGAGTCAATTTCATATCTTTATTGATTTGGCGAGATAATTCGCCTTTGGGACCTTTAACGGTAACCAAATTATTTTCAATAGTAACTGTAACGTTAGCGGGTACAGTAATTGGTTGTTTACCAATTCTAGACACTTATGAGCACCTCCTATCTTTCAAGTATTACCAGACGTATGCCAGCACTTCTCCACCGAGACCAGCCTTACGGGCAGCTTTATCGGTCATCAGGCCTTGAGAAGTGGAGATCACTGCGATACCGAGACCACCGAGGACTCTGGGCAGCTGATCTTTTTGAGAGTATACTCTCAAGCCGGGCTTAGAAATACGTTTGATACCGGAAATAACTTTTTCCTTATTAGCACCGTATTTCAGGCTGACGCGGATAACATTTTGTTTGCTATCGGCAATTACTTCAAAATCTTTAATGAAACCTTCAGCTTTCAAAATCTCAGCAATAGCTACTTTGATTTTGGAGCCGGGGATTTCAACTTTATCGTGATGAACCGAGTTTGCGTTACGAATACGGGTAAGCATATCGGCAATCGGGTCAGTCATTACCATACTTAAATACCCTCCTTCCTAATTTGCTGTTTTACCAGCTAGCTTTGGTTACTCCCGGAATAGCGCCTTGGTAGCTGTATTCACGGAAGCAGATACGGCAGAGACCGAATTTACGCATATAGCCATGTGGTCTGCCGCAAACCTTGCAGCGATTATAACGGCGAACTTCAAATTTCGGCTCATTTTTCCATTTTTCAATCAGGGCTTTTTTAGCCAAGGTATTCCCTCCTCACTTATGCGCTGAACGGCATTCCGAGGAGTCTGAGTAATTCTCTGGCTTCCTCGTCAGTCTTAGCGGTAGTAACAATGATGATATCCATTCCACGGACTTTATCGATCTTATCATATTCAATTTCCGGGAAAATCAATTGTTCTTTCATGCCCAATGCGTAGTTGCCACGGCCGTCAAAAGCGGTGGGATTTACGCCGCGAAAATCGCGTACACGCGGAAGAGCAATGTTCATCAACTTATCAAGGAAGTAATACATGCGGTCACCGCGCAGGGTAACTTTGGTACCGATCGGCATCCCTTGACGCAATTTAAAAGCTGCAATGGATTTTTTAGCTTTAGTGATGACTGGTCTTTGACCAGCGATCAAAGTCAGATCTGCAACAGCAGAATCTAATGCCTTGCTGTTAGCTACAGCTTCACCGATACCCATATTGATGACAACTTTTTCGATTTTAGGGATTTCCATAACATTTTTATAGTTGAATTTATCCATCATGCCTTTAACAGCTTCGGACAAATACTTTTCTTGCAATCTTGTTTTTGCCATTCAAAATTTCCTCCTTTCCCGGAATCTTATTTATCAATTACTTCGCCGCATTTTTTGCAGGTTCTTACGAAGCTGCCGGAAACTGCGGTCTTTTTAATACGAGTAGCTTTTTTACAAGCCGGGCATACTAACATTACTTTGGAAGAAGCAATAGCAGCTTCTTTAGTAATGATGCCGCCTTGGGGATTAGCCTGAGACGGTTTTGTATGGCGTTTTACTTTATTTACGCCTTCAACGACTACTTTAGCTTTTTTAGGCAGAGCTTCAATGATCTTTCCTTCTTTGCCTTTATCTTTGCCGGACAAAACCAAAACGGTATCGCCTTTTTTTACATGCATTTTGATTGCTGCAGTCATTTCAGGAACACCTCCTTATGTGCATTATCAGATTTCTTACAGCACTTCCGGTGCCAGAGAAATGATTTTCATGAAATCTTTATCGCGAAGTTCACGAGCAACAGGCCCGAAAATACGGGTGCCGCGCGGGCTCTTATCATCTTTAATTACAACTGCTGCGTTTTCGTCGAAGCGGATATAAGAACCGTCCGGACGACGAACGCCCTTTGCAGAACGAACAACAACTGCTTTTACTACGTCACCTTTTTTTACAACGCCACCGGGTGATGCATCTTTAACAGCGCATACGATAACGTCACCAATGTTAGCATATTTACGGTAAGAACCGCCCAATACGCGAATGCACATAACTTTCTTAGCGCCAGTATTGTCACCAACATTAAGAATGGTTTGTTGTTGTATCATGGTTTTCCCTCCCTTGCCAATTTATCCGATCGGCAATATCTTATTTTGCACGCTCTAAAATTTCAATAACACGCCAGCATTTATCTTTGGAAAGCGGACGAGTTTGCATAATTTGAACTACGTCGCCAATATGCGCTTCGTTATTTTCATCATGAGCTTTGAATTTGATAGTATGTTTTACACCTTTTTTGTAAAGCGGATGTTGAACAAAACGCTCAATAGCAACTACAACAGTTTTCTGCATTTTGTCGCTTACTACTTTACCGATACGGGTAACACGTGCGTTTCTTTCTTCGGTCACGACTGTTTCCTCCTTCTTCATACTTCAAACACACTCAGGCATTTAACTCGCGTTGACGCTGAATGGTCTTGATGCGGGCAATAGACTTTTTGACTTCGCGAATTTTCATCGGATTCTCACATTGTCCGGTTGCCATTTGAAAACGCAGGTTGAAGAGTTCTTCTTTCAAACCAGCCAATTTGCTGTCTAACTCGGAAGCAGACATTTCACGAATTTCTGTTGTTTTCATTAAGCTTCACCACCCTTTTCTTGTGCGGCAGCTTCGGCTTCTTGCTGTGCGCGGGTCACAAATTTACATTTAATAGGCAATTTGTGGCTAGCAAGACGCATAGCTTCTTTAGCGATCTCTTCGCTAACTCCGTTCATTTCGAACATAACACGACCGGGTTTAACTACTGCTACCCAATATTCAGGTGAACCTTTACCACTACCCATACGAGTTTCAGCCGGTTTTGCAGTGATCGGTTTGTCCGGGAAAATTTGAATCCATACTTGACCGCCACGTTTAATATAACGTGTCATTGCGATACGAGCTGCTTCGATTTGACGATTGGTGATCCATGCGGGTTCCAATGCTACCAAGCCATACTCGCCATGAGCGATTTTGTTACCGCGCATTGCACGACCAGTCATACGGCCTCTATGTTGTTTACGATGTTTAACTCTCTTCGGTAATAACATTAGTTTATGCCTCCTTCACCGGAGCAGCTTGCGCTACTTCTTTGCTTTCAGGAAGGACTTCACCTTTGTAAATCCATACCTTTACGCCGATACGGCCATAAGTGGTATGAGCTTCTGCTGTGCCATAATCAATATCAGCACGCAGAGTATGCAGAGGAATGCTGCCTTCACGATAGCTTTCGCTGCGAGCGATTTCAGCACCGCCCAGACGACCGCCAACCTGAACTTTAATACCTTTAGCGCCCATGCGCATGGTACGGCCAACACATTGTTTCATTGCACGGCGGAAAGCGATACGGCGTTCCAATTGAGATGCAATGTTCTCTGCAACCAAAGTTGCGTCCATATCCGGGGTTTTTACCTCAACGATGTTGATATCAATTACGCTGTCGGTCATTTTTTTCAAGTCGTTTTTCAGCAATTCAATGTTGCTGCCCTGACGACCGATTACCATACCAGGTTTAGCAGTATGGATAGAGATGCGGGCTCTATTCGAAGCGCGTTCGATTTCTACTTTAGAGATACCGGACAAGAACAGTTTTTCTTTAATGAATTCACGAATTTTAATATCTTCTAATAAGAATTTCTCATAGTCTTTGTCAGCATACCATTTGGAATCCCAATCTTTGATAATACCTACGCGGAGACCATGCGGATTAACTTTTTGACCCACTATCTTTTCCCTCCTTTTTCCGGGATATTATTTTTCTTTAACAGCAACTGTTACGTGGCTAGAACGTTTTAAGATTTTGAACGCTTGCCCACGGGAACGCGGATGGATTCTTTTCATGGTCGGACCTTGATCTATAAAGCAGGAAGATACGATCAGATTATCCACATTCATATCATAGTTATGTTCAGCGTTTGCAACTGCACTGCGCAGTACTTTTTCGATAACCTCAGAACCAACCTTAGGGGTATGTTTGAGGATCGCGAATGCTTCACCCACAGCTTTGCCGCGGATAAGATCAATCACGATACGCAACTTGCGCGGCGCGATGCGAACATATCTTGCAATAGCTTTTGCTTCCATGTTATTTTGCCCCCTTTCCCCTTATTTTAAAGATGTACTCTTATCGGCATGGCCTTTATAAGTACGCGTAGGAGCAAATTCTCCTAGTTTGTGGCCTACCATATCTTCAGTGATAAATACAGGCACATGTTTACGTCCATCATGAACAGCAATAGTATGGCCCAAGAAATCCGGAAGAATAGTGGAGCTGCGAGACCATGTTTTTACGACTTTTTTATCGTTAGAAGCGTTCAACGCTTCAATCTTCTTTTGAAGACTTGCATGGACATACGGTCCTTTTTTGATTGATCTGGACACTAGGTTAGCCTCCTTTCTCTATCCTTATAATTATTTCGTTCTACGTTTTACGATTAATTTGCTAGAAGCTTTTTTCTCTTTGCGGGTACGAGTACCAAATGCACATTTACCCCAAGGAGTAACAGGACGTTTACGGCCAACAGGAGAATGACCTTCACCACCACCATGCGGATGGTCATTCGGGTTCATTACAACACCGCGGTTAGCCGGGCGAATACCGAGCCAACGAGAACGGCCTGCTTTACCGATGCAGATATTTTCAGCGTCGATATTGCCAACTTGTCCAATAGTGGCGCGGCAGTTGATATGCACTTTACGGATCTCACCGGAAGGGAGACGAAGCAGAGCATAATCGCCTTCTTTAGCCATCAACTGAGCAGAAGTACCAGCACCGCGGGCAATTTGACCGCCTTTGCCAATTTTAAGCTCAACATTGTGAACCATAGTACCAAGCGGCATATTTTTCAAAGGCAGGCAGTTGCCGATTTTGATATCAGCATCAGGTCCGCTTTCGATAACATCGCCTACTTTAAGGTCTAAAGGAGCGAGGATATAACGTTTTTCGCCATCAGCATAGTTTACTAAAGCGATACGTGCATTACGGTTAGGATCGTATTCGATGGTAGCAACACGAGCCGGAACACCGTCTTTATTGCGTTTAAAATCGATGATACGATATTGTCTTTTATTACCGCCACCTTGATGACGAACAGTCATTTTGCCGGTGTTATTACGACCTGCATGTTTTTGCAGTTTTTCAACCAGCGGACGGTAAGGCTTATCAGTTGTAATCTCTTCGAAGGTAGACACTGTAATGAAGCGCCTCGAAGGAGAATACGGATTAAAGCTTTTAATAGCCATTTAATTTGCCTCCTTATTACGTCAAATTACATTCCTTCGAAAAGGGGAATCGTATTGCCTTCAGCAAGTTTCACGATTGCTTTCTTATAATCGGAACGTTTGCCAACGTATTTACCCATTCGTTTGGTTTTGCCAAATACGCGTACAGTATTTACGTTTAACACTTTTACTTTGAAAATTTGTTCAACTGCCTGGCGGATTTCCACTTTGTTGGCAGTCAAAGGAACTTGGAAAGTGTATTTGTTGTCTTGAAGCATTACGGAAGTTTTTTCAGTAATGATCGGACGGAGTAAAATATCGCGAGGGTTAGCAGCCATTATGCGAGCACCTCCTCAATTTTAGCTACAGCGTCTTTTGCTAAGAACACTTTATTGTTATGAAGCAGATCAAAGCAGTTCAGGCAACCGTTGGAAAGTGCAGTGACTTTCGGAATGTTGCGTGAAGACAGCTCAACATTTTCATTAGAACCGTCAGTGATGAGTAAAGCCTTTTTATCAGCTGCATCAAAAGCAGACAGCATAGTTACAACATTTTTAGTTTTAGGAGCATCAAAGCTCAAGCCCTCAACAACGATAAGTTCACCGGCAGCAACTTTTGCAGACAATGCACAACGAATTGCCAAACGACGAGCTTTACGGGGCATTTTTTTCGCATAACTGCGAGGTTGGGGACCAAAAGTGGTACCACCACCTACCCAAATCGGAGAACGGGTAGAACCGCTGCGAGCGCGGCCGGTGCCTTTTTGTCTCCACGGTTTACGACCGCCGCCGCGAACCATACCGCGGGTTTTGGTAGCAGAAGTGCCTTGACGTTCAGCAGCCTGTTGCATAACAATTGCTTGATGTACAACAGCTTCATTAAATTCAACGCCAAACACGAGATCATTCAATTCTATTTCTTCACCGGTAGCTTGACCGGAGATGTTATATACTGATAACTTCGGCATTAGAAGCATCCTCCTTTCTTTCGCTTACGCTCTTATTTATTAGGTTTTACTGTTTCTTTGATTACAACAAAAGAACCAGCGGCACCAGGAATGGAGCCTTTGACCAAAATAAGATTACGTTCAACATCAACTTTAGCAACAGTCAAACGTTGAACAGTTACTTGTGCATTACCCATACGGCCAGGCAATTTTTTGCCTTTGATAACTCTACCGCCAGGACCGGAATGCATAGGACCCATGGAACCAGGTTCACGATGGGATTTGGAACCGTGCTTCATAGGACCACGAGCGAAATTGTGGCGCTTAATAGTGCCTGCAAAGCCTTTACCGCGGGAAATACCGGTTGCATCAATCAGTTCTCCAGCAGCAAAAATGTCAGCAGTGATTTGTTGGCCGACTGTATATTCAGAAGGAGCAGACAACCGCAATTCTTTGACAAATTTAACCGGAGTTACGCCGGCTTTGTCAAAATGGCCTTTCATTGGTCTGGTCATATGTTTTTCTTTAACTTCACCAAAGCCAAGTTGAACAGCATTATAACCGTCTGTTTCTTCGGTTTTATTTTGAACAACAACACAAGGTCCTGCTTCTACAACAGTAACAGGGATCAATCTGCCGTCAGCTTCAAAAATTTGGGTCATACCAATTTTCTTGCCTAAGATTCCTTTAGCCATTATTGCACCTCCTCCTTACAGTTTAATCTCGATATCTACGCCGGCAGGAAGGTCAAGACGCATTAAAGCATCAACGGTCTTCGCAGTCGGTTCCAGAATGTCTACAAGTCTTTTGTGGGTACGCATCTCGAATTGTTCACGAGAATCCTTGTTTACATGAGGGGAACGCAGAATCGTATAGATATTTTTTTCAGTAGGAAGCGGAATAGGGCCGGAAACCTGAGCTCCGGTACGTTTCGCAGTTTCTACAATTTTTGCAGCACTTTGATCAAGCGCTTTGTGATCATACGCTTTTAAGCGTATTCTGATTTTCTGTGATTTTGACATTAATTTTTTTCCTCCTAATCGCCCAGTTTCTAAGAACGGACATACTCCGTGAAAATCTCCCTGTCTAGCAGGCAAGCAACCTCTCACATCATCGCAGGGCCATGCAAATAAACATAAGTAAATGAGGGGCTTTTATTAGCCCCTCATTCGGGATCTAATTAAAGATTATTCGTTGATAGCAGCAACAACGCCGGCGCCAACAGTACGGCCGCCTTCGCGAATTGCAAAACGCAGACCAGGCTCGATTGCGATCGGAGTGATCAGCTCTACGTCCATGGTTACGTTATCGCCAGGCATTACCATCTCAATACCTTCCGGTAATTCAGTTACGCCGGTTACGTCTGTTGTTCTGAAATAGAACTGCGGACGATAGCCGTTGAAGAACGGTGTATGACGGCCGCCTTCTTCTTTCGTCAGTACATATACTTCTGCTTTGAATTTTGTGTGCGGATGGATGCTGCCGGGTTTTGCAAGTACTTGACCGCGTTCGATATCTTTACGGTCTACACCACGCAGCAGGCAGCCGATGTTGTCTCCTGCTACTGCTTCGTCCAGTAATTTACGGAACATTTCTACGCCCGTTACTACTGTTGCTTTTTTCTCTTCTGTCATTCCTACGATCTCAATATTGTCGCCTACTTTGATGATACCACGTTCTACACGGCCTGTTGCTACTGTGCCACGGCCGGTAATTGTGAATACGTCTTCTACAGGCATCAGGAACGGTTTGTCAGTTGCGCGTTCCGGAATAGGAATGTATGCATCTACTGCGTCCATCAGTTCCATGATTTTTGCTTCGTATGCTGCGTCGCCTTCAAGTGCTTTCAGTGCAGACCCTACTACTACAGGAATGTCGTCGCCGGGGAAGTCGTAGCTGGAGAGCAGTTCACGTACTTCCATTTCTACTAATTCGATCAGTTCCGGATCGTCTACCATATCTGCTTTATTCAGGAACACTACCATTGCAGGTACGCCTACTTGACGAGCAAGAAGGATGTGCTCACGAGTTTGCGGCATCGGGCCGTCTGCTGCGGATACTACGAGGATCGCTCCGTCCATTTGTGCTGCGCCGGTGATCATGTTTTTTACATAGTCGGCATGGCCCGGGCAGTCTACGTGTGCGTAGTGGCGGGTTGCTGTTTCATATTCTACGTGGGAAGTGTTGATGGTGATTCCGCGTTCTCTTTCTTCAGGTGCTTTATCGATCATGGAGTAATCCATGAATTCTGCGCCGCCTTTAGAAGCCAATACTTTGGTGATTGCTGCGGTCAGGGTTGTTTTACCATGGTCTACGTGACCGATGGTGCCGATATTAGCATGCGGTTTTGTTCTTTCATATTTTTGCTTTGCCATTTATTTTTCCTCCCTTAAATTAGGTTTTACTTTATATTAGGCTTGAGTGCCTTTGTTTTTGGCAATGATAGCCTCGGCAATGTTTCTCGGTACATCTTCGTAATGGTCAACTTCCATAGAGTAGTTGCCTCGGCCTTGAGTTTTAGAACGCAGGTCGGTAGCATAGCCAAACATTTCGGAAAGCGGAACAAATGCGTTGATAACTTGAGCGCCATTGCGAGCTTCCATACCTTCGATACGACCACGGCGAGAGTTCAAATCGCCGATAACATCGCCCATGTAGTCCTCAGGAACAGTAACTTCTACTTTCATATAAGGTTCAAGGATAACCGGGTCGGCTTTAGTAGCGCCAGAACGGAAGCCCATAGAACCTGCAATTTTGAAGGCCATTTCAGAAGAATCGACTTCATGGTAAGAACCATCATAAACGGTAACTTTGATATCAACCATTGGGTAACCGGCAACTACGCCGTTTTCCATAGCTTCCTTAACACCGTTTTCGATCGGTCCGATGTATTCTTTCGGAATAGCACCGCCAACAACTTTGTTCTCAAACAAGAAGCCTTCACCTGCTTCACGAGGTGAAATTTCCAACCAGCAGTGACCATATTGGCCTTTACCACCGGACTGACGTACAAATTTACCTTCGGACTTAACAGATTTGCGGATAGTTTCACGATAAGCAACCTGCGGATTACCAACAGTACAGCCTACTTTGAATTCACGCAGCAAACGGTCAACAATAATGTCCAAATGCAACTCGCCCATGCCAGAAATGATGGTTTGTGCTGTTTCCGGATCAGTATGAACACGGAAAGTCGGATCTTCTTCTGCCAGTTTTTGAAGGGCAATGCCCATCTTTTCCTGGTCAGCTTTAGTTTTAGGTTCAACCGCAACGGAGATTACCGGATCAGGGAATACCATGGATTCCAGAATGATCGGAGCTTTTTCGTCGCAGAGAGTATCGCCGGTAGTGGTATCTTTCAAACCTACTGCTGCTGCAATATCACCGGAATAAACCATGTCGATTTCTTCACGATGGTTGGCATGCATTTGCAGGATACGGCCAATACGCTCTCTCTTACCTTTGGTAGAGTTGTAAACGTAAGAACCGGAGCCGAGAGTACCGGAGTACACACGGAAGAAAGCAAGTTTACCAACAAACGGGTCAGTCATAATTTTGAAAGCCAGTGCAGAGAACGGCTCGCTGTCGCACGACGGACGTTCGTCTTCTTCGCCGGTTTCAGGATTTACGCCTTTGATATGAGGAATATCAGTAGGAGCAGGCATGAACGCTACAACAGCATCCAGCAAAGGCTGTACGCCTTTGTTTTTGTAAGAAGAACCGCAGCAGACAGGAGTCATTTTGCAAGCAATAGTTTGTTTGCGGATACCAGCCATAACTTCTTCTTCCGTCAGCTCTTCGCCTTCCAGATATTTCATCATCAGCTCGTCATCGCTTTCAGCTACAGCTTCCATTAAAGCTTGACGGTATTCGTTGGCTTTTTCAACCATATCGGCCGGAATATCAACAAATTCTTCTTCTTTACCCAGAGCGTCGCTGTAAACGATAGCTTTCATTTTGATCAGATCGACCATACCCTGGAAGGTATCTTCGAAACCAATCGGTAATTGGATAGGTACAGCATTGGCATTCAAACGATCTTTCATCATTTGTACTACATTGTAGAAGTCAGCGCCGGTAATATCCATTTTATTTACATACGCCATACGCGGTACGCCATATTTGTCAGCCTGACGCCATACTGTTTCAGACTGAGGTTCAACGCCGCCTTTAGCGCAGAATACTGCAACAGAACCATCAAGTACACGCAGAGAACGTTCAACTTCTACAGTGAAGTCAACGTGACCTGGCGTATCAATGATGTTGATGCGGTGTCCATCCCATTGACAGGTGGTAGCAGCAGAAGTAATGGTAATACCACGTTCCTGCTCTTGAACCATCCAGTCCATGGTAGCGCCGCCATCATGGGTCTCACCGATTTTATGAACCCTACCGGTGTAGAACAGAATACGTTCAGTCGTAGTAGTTTTACCAGCATCAATATGAGCCATGATGCCGATGTTTCTTGTTTTTTCAAGCGGAAATTGTCTGCCCACTTTTTTATCCTCCTCGTTATAGGGATCGGGCCATTACCAGCGGTAATGTGCAAACGCTTTGTTTGCTTCAGCCATCTTGTGGGTATCTTCGCGTTTTTTCACAGCAGCGCCGGTAGCGTTTGCTGCGTCCATGATCTCACCAGCAACACGTTCGCACATGGTTCTTTCACCACGCAAACGGGAGTAGTTGACCAGCCAGCGAATACCAAGGGTGGTCTTACGGTCTGCACGGACTTCAACCGGAACCTGGTAGTTAGCACCACCAACGCGGCGAGCACGTACTTCTAAAAGCGGCATAACGTTTTTCATAGCTGCATCGAATACTTCGAGAGGATCCTTACCAGTTTTAGCACGAACCAGATCGAAAGCATCATATACAATGCGTTCAGCAACGCCTTTTTTACCGTCAAGCATAATCTTATTAATAAATCTTGTCAAAAGTTTTGAACCGTATACAGGATCCGGCAAAACGTCTCTTTTTGTTACAGGGCCTTTTCTCGGCATGTGTTTCCCTCCTTATGGATTATCAATTCGTTGTGTAGACTTGATTACTTTTTAGCTGCTTTAGCACGTTTAGCACCGTATTTAGAACGGGCTTGATTGCGGTTAGCAACGCCTGCAGTGTCAAGTGCACCACGAATGATATGGTAACGCACACCAGGAAGATCTTTAACTCTTCCGCCTCTAATCAGGACAACGCTATGTTCCTGCAGATTGTGGCCGATACCAGGGATGTAAGCAGTAACTTCGATACCGTTAGTCAAACGTACACGAGCTACTTTACGAAGAGCAGAGTTAGGCTTTTTCGGGGTTGTAGTATAAACCCTAGTGCAAACTCCACGTTTTTGCGGGCATTCTTTCAATGCCGGGGCAGTGGATTTTACAGTCAAAACTTCTCTTCCTTTGCGAACCAATTGATTAATTGTAGGCATATCGGCACCTCCTTCCGAATAAATAGATTTTAATGATTATAAAAATCCTTCAGCAAAGCTTCCAGATCCCTATCAACCTTTGAGTATCGCGGCTGTCGCTGCACCGACATGGATTCCGCAGGCTTTACCAAGTTCTTGCATTGTCGCTACTTTTTCTACATTCACCCGAGCTTCAGCGCAGGCATCAAGCAGCGGCTGCACAACCCGGACATCTGCGTCATCAGCTATATAAACCGTCTTTGCAGTGCCTTTTTGAATCGCTTTAGCGGTTTGCTTGTTCCCGACAACTCGCTTCGTTGCTTGCTTTAACAACTCTACTGTCATCACAAACCCTCCTTGTAAAAGCGCATAGCTATCCCGAGATACTTACATATTGTAACACTGCCACTTGGCTGTGTCAATACTTTTTCTTGATTTTTTTACAAGCGCAAACCCGCATTAAACCGTGTTTTTTGTATTACACGGACCCTAGCGTTTCTTTTGCGTAACTTTGTAATATGTTTTACACAAAAAATCTTAATTTTGTAATCTTTTGGGACTCGTATTTCCATTTTCAGAGGATATTTTATATGTATTATTTCAGCATTTTTGACAAATTCAGTCATAATTTATCACAAGCTCTTAAATATAAAAGAAAAGCCTCAAATTTTGCTAAATTTGAGGTCAATTTGATTGGATTTTATTCTCCGTATTTAAAAAATTATATTTTTTTCTACTTCCATTGCCAGTAAATCCATTTTTATTTGCGATCCTTCCAGCAAAAAAAGGTATTCCATTCCTTTCGCCTGCCAAAAATAAATCATTAAGCAATCATTTGAATCCTCTGATCTCTGCATACGAATCCAATTTATTTTCTGTTTTTGTAGTCCCCACAATTTGCTGCCATAATCAGAAACAATTAAAGTTTCAGCAACCGCTATTTTCTTTTCTGCAGCCGTTATGTTTCCTGCCTCGTTAGTAATCCCTCCTGCAATTGTTTTATCCGCTCTTTTTCTAACTGCAAAATATATTCTGCTGCCAGCGTCATCAGTCAAACAAACTTGAAAAGGTTTTTCTGTATCTGATTCACCTCTAAATTTTTCTGGCAGCAAAAATTGCATATGTTCATCTGCATATATCTTATTTTCAGCCTTTTCTTGAGCATCAACAGAGCAAGTCAAAAACGTACTAACCAATAATATAAAAAAATATGCTGGTAAATCTCTGTTTTTTATCATGTTAGGCTATCCTTCCTAAAATGTATGGTAGAAACTTGTAAGAAAATTAAATCCCTGGTACCTTCTGGCATCAGCGCCATTAGAGTTTTTTCCGTCGCGCATAGAAAAGTGCTGTACCTTCAACGACAATTTATTTCTTTCATCCATTTTTAAATCACAGCCTATGCCCAAAGCAACTTTTTTTCTATTATCTACATATGAATCCGTCAGCGAGCTATATCTAATACCGTCGGCTATCATGATATCCGCAGCCAGACGCAGGTCTGTTTTTTTAGATAAATGTTTTTTCCATTCCGCACCAAAATAATGTACTGGAGATTCTTCAACTTTTTTATTCAAAATAATTTCATTATTCTCATGATAGTACCAATAGTACAACATTAAGTCCTGATCCTTGGCTAAATTACGGTTATAGGTCAACCGCGTTTCCCAAACTGCGCCTGTATCAAAAACACTGCCATCAGCAATCTTACTTTCTGCAGAACTGGTATGAAGAAGCTCACCTACCAGCTGCCATTTTTCTTCAGCGTGCTGCCAGCGTAAATACTTTTGCCATTCATTACCAGGATTGAATTTGTCATCATCGATATCACTGGTAGGATCATAAGAACCTCTGACTGAGTAGTTTGTTCCCAACGTCAGCAGATCTTTGTCCCCCCCTATTCTACGCGTAACCGCTATTCCGGGAGTAAAGTTCCAACCTTCACCAAACTCAGCAAATCTCACCAGATCTTCATCCATTCTGGCGTTGCGTTCGTAGCTTGACAGCTTCGCTTTTCCCGTAGGAATATTAATACCCAAATTATAATCAACTATATATTTATCCTTATTATTTCTCGTTGAAAAATATAATAAAGTATCTGTAAAAGTATTTATCTTGCCTTCATGTCCCGGCGTTGTATTCTTTGAACTTACATAATTGAAGTTAAGCCCCCAATAGCTATTTTTATTGGCATATCCAAAATAATAAGGCTGGACAAACTGGCTGCCACTCCAACCGTTTCCGTGCCAATTATAAAAATTGTTGCTTAGAAAGCCAGATACATCCTGATAAGGATTTTCTTTTTCTTTCAATAGCCGCTCGTAATAATCCCTGCTTGCCAACGCATAATCCATAGACCCGCCTGCATTATACACCGCTTCTGCCAATTCATTTTCCTGTTCACCAAGTTCGGCTGCGGCTTCGTCTCTTACGCCCAGCAGCAGATCAGTTTTATTCTGCAGCGCTTCATATTCAAGAAAAACTTTTTCCAGTTCAACATCAATGTTTTCGGCCTGATGTTGCAAATTACCTGCATAGGCATATGCAGTACCTACCTGCTCTCCACCCAAGCTTCCTTCTACCTGTGCATCATCAAGCGCCTCTGCATAATTGACCTGGGCTGCAGCTGCGGCCCAAGCATTTCTACTTTTCTCTTCCAGCTCCCGGACTTTTTGCTCATATGAATTATTGTCCCGCTGCATATGCTGCAGCAGCTCCTGATTAGCATTCAACAGAGCTCTGTTTTTCTCTGCCTGTTCTAACAAGCTCACTACCGTTGACCAGGAAGCAGCCATTTCCGTTTCCATCTGTTGCTTACTTAAAGCGGCTTCGTCCTCTTCCTGCTCAAAGCGCTTCCTGTAATCCACTCCTTTAGCTAACTCAGCTGCACTATCAGCAACATCTTTAACATCCGGTGGGACCGTAATAGCACTTGCATTACCTACTAAAGGAATCAACATGCAGATGCTGCAACACATCGTTATGATTCTATTTTGCATCTTCCCTTTATCCTTTCGTCAGTTCTTATTTGCGACGTTTGGAATACCACATCATTATCAGCGTCCCACAAACAACTACAGCGATCACCGCCAGATAACTTCCCAAGCGATTACCGGAAAAATTTCTAAAAATTTTGCTAAGTCCAGCATCCTGATGTTTTACTTCCTCTGCAAAAGTAAGAGTCTGTCCATTAGCATCTATTAAAGCGACCTGCCCATTAAGACTGGTTCCATTAATAAAAGCCAAACGCATAAAACTTTTCATATTCTCGATATTAGCATAGGTAAAGGCATAAATTACATTATCGCCCTTACGCGCAACCTGAAAAATATTTTTTCTATCTATTGCGTCAGTAGCAATACTTAACCACTCACTGGTTTTTATTGTTCCATCTGCATTAACAGTTACAGGCAAACTGTCACCAATTGTCCGTTTATCCGTTAAAACTCTGTTTTGACCGGTAGTAATAACAGTTCCACTGTCATTACTAATAACTGCTTGTGGTCCCAGCTGTACTTTCCAGACTATGTTACCCGTATTATTTTGACCGATCCAGTAAGCTAGTTGCGCTGCAGCCGTCAGTTCATCATTATCCGGTGTCTGACTTAACCACATGGTCAGCACAATATCACCATTGCTGTCAGTATTGAAATACCCGGGAAAGTCTGCCAGACTCTCCTGTCTCGAATGGCTGCTTACTGCCAAATAGATGCTGGTTTCTTTCTCAATCACCGACCAGGCAACATCGTCATATCTTTTAGAACAGTCGATTATACCAAGATCATGATAAAAGGCAAACCGCACACGCCATCCTTGCTGATTAGCCGGCAAAACCGGCAGCTCAGCTTTTAAAATACCGCCGTCAGCATTCTCAGCGGTCAGCACTTCTGATCTGATCGGAATATCATTGACATAAACAGTCACGGCCGATTTCTTACGATCCAGAATTTTGGCATGCCTGAAATGCAATTCCACATAAGAACCTTCTTCAATATCATAATTAGAAGGTTTGGGAATAAATATTTCTGCTTCCTGATGAAAAGCACCAGCTGCTAAAATATCGTCATTATAGCCAATATCACTAAGCGTATAAATTCCTTTACTGTCTAAACCTTTTTTACCGGAAAGTTTTTCAGCCTGCACAGGCAAAGAAAACTGTGTTTCACTGCCGCTCAATGTTCTAACAAATTTATTATTACACAAAGCGTTAACGCCCAGCTTGGCACCATTTTCATTATTTCCCCCCACACTTAAATTATAATGACCGTTAAGGGAAGGAAATAATTTCAAAAATGCTGTATCACCGCTGAAGTTTACATCTGCCTCAACCTGTCCGCCCAATCTTATAACATTTGTATCAAGCACTGCATCTGGCTGTTCCAGCCTCGCTTCCCAAACCACCGGCGAACCATAACCCGACATTCGTCCCATAAACGACGACAGCCGCAGCATCGATATAATATTATTATCATTGAGATTAGCAAGAGAAAAAGTAACATTATTCCGGGCGCCAAAATATTCATCTATAAAAGGATTAGGGAAATTGGCCAAACTATAATTCATAGCATCAACTTTGAATTTTATTGTTGTTTCCGGACGTATAATAAACCAATTAGCATCATTATCAATATCTTTACAGAGGCCCTCAATAGACCTGTGCAAAACACTGATGGTAATTTCATTAATCCCCTCTCTTAAACTGGTCAAGGGCAGCGCAACCTGCCAATTACTCCTAAAAGCACCATCTGGAACAAGTCTGCGGCTTTCCGCAGGGATTCCATTCACTGAAACTGTCATTGTCGAAATATCCGGCAGGATTGTCGGCGAATACGAATACCACAAATCCAAAACCGGTGCCACGGAAAGCTTCATACCGGGTTTAATTTCCAAAAATCCTGTCAGTGCCGCATTGGGGTTGCGCAAAACCTTGTCATCCATAAATAAACTTATACTGTATTCATTCCCCAGCACAACAGGCTTGAGTCCGAGTTCCATTGGTGCAGCATCCGCTGTACATATGAATCCCAAAGACCATATCATCGCCATCAACAAACATACTCTCTTGAGCATACTCCCAACACATCCTTAATATTAATCATTTCTCATAATGTTTTTTTGTATTGCGCTTTAATTTTAAAATTATATATACAAACACAGTTAAAATTACTACTAAAACTGCCGCCTGAACACTGACGATCTTGTTAATTTTTAAATATTGTTCTCCTGCAGCAGTTTGCCATGACTGCTTTACTTCTTCAGCCACAACCGCATTTACAACACCATCTGCTGCTGTAATTACGATTCCTGGTGCCTGCACTTTTACCGGCAGATATTTTAAATCTAAAAATTCGTAACCCTGCTTTTGCAAACCCTCAATAATAGAGCCAACTTTATCTGGTTTTAAATAACCATGGTAAAAAAAACAAGCAACAGCGCCTGGTATAGTTTTAAGCGAAGCACTTTTATTCATCATTTCTTCTACCACAAACTCGCCGCCGTCATAAAACCCCATATTCTCAGGTATAACCAACATTCCATAAAGGTATCTTGATCTCGTCATATACGGTAAGGTCATAGTAACGCTATCCGTATCATCAGAAATCTGCAATTGACCGGAATAAATATTGAAATATCTACTCAGAATCTCATATGTTTTTTGACTTGCGGCATAATGCGGAGCTTCAAAAGCTAATGGAATTAATCCGCAACGCAGTAATTCCGAAATGCCTGCTTCTATACGGGGAACAGTAAAACTTTCTTCATCCTCCATTGGTCTATCATCTTTAGCATTCCAAAATTCATAGCCTTCGCCAGTCGTCGGTGAAAATTCATTTTGATGAGTGTAGCCATGCATAATAATGCTGGCGCCACGCTTTTGAGCCTCCTGCAGCACTTCTACCAATTCTTCCCGCTCGTGTAAATAATGTTTTTTCCCGTCCATAATTCCAACGGGGACTACACCGATAGCAAAGGGAATATTATATTTCTCTATTTTCTCCACCACAGCCTTAACGGCTTTAGGATCAACGATCGAACTTACATCTTCAACCCTTAAAAACGCTTTTGGTCGTTGGTCATCAGTATGCCGCTTAAATACCTGATGCAGTAAATAGCCCATATAATCATCAAACAGCTCATTAAATTCCAACATTCCAGAATAATAAATATTTTCACGCTGCCAAATTACTGGTACTTCATCAATAAACTTTTTTGCGGTTGCTATAACATTTACGTTTTTTCCTGGATCAGTATATTCAACACTCATCCAATCATAAAAACTTCTTCCCTTAAAGTTTATATAAGTCCAATCACTTACCTTACCCAATGATCTAAAATCATGCCAGCCTTTAACTTCTGCAAGCTGTTCAATATTATCTTCAAACCACAGAACCTGCCTTGCCCCTGCAATTTCTTCTACCAATTCCCGCGGCAGCTTTCTTTGCTGAAGCCCGGCATAAACTATAGTATCTGCATCTTGCAACAACCCTGGTTGCCAATCATCCACAGCTACAAGGACATAATCCTCCTCAAAATGTCCCAGATGTTCTGCCAGCGAAGTAACCAGCGGGAAAGTTCCACCGTAGCGCATCTGCAGATCATAGAGCAGGAAATTTCTGCCAGCAGTCTGTGCAAAGCAGGTGCCTGTCCCCAATATCAACATTAACAATACCAATATTATTTTTTTGACTAAAAGCATCCTAGCTGCCATTCACCAAATCTTCTTTCGCCCGCAAGTATAACATTTTATAATCTGTGTCCGTATTTTCAATCGTGGCATACCCCAGTGAAGTCCTTACACGCACCATGCGCTTGGCGCTACTGAGCTTGACCGGTATCAGTCCGACAGCAGTATCTATTTTGCTCACAACAATATTTAAGCCGCCGCTTTCTGTCTGAGGAAGGATCACGCCAATACTGCCGTCATCTAAAATCCCCTTACAATCAGTAAAGCGCAATTTACTGGCAACAATTTCTGCCACAGTTTTTTTGATGAACATAATATCCTGTTTCTTATAAATAGATTGCAGCTGTTGCAAATTGCTAATCTGAAATAAAAGCAGGGAAAAACTTGTACCGTAACGTTTAGCACGTCCTACTTCTTCTTCCAGTTGTTTAAAAAATCCCTGTTGATTATAAAAACCGGTACTCCCATCAAGAGTAACAAGTTTTTCCAGTTCAGACACACTGGCTATTTTAAACATATTTTTCTCTACCACCGCTGATAATTCTCCACCTAAGAAACCTCCAACAGGAAAACATAGCAATGCCAAAAAATCAATATAGACATCCGCCCCCATTTTTTCCAGTAATACGATGTCATATAAACTGTACATACTAAAAAACATTACAAAAACAATCGATAAATAAAGTCCCTTCGTAGTTCCTAACGAATAGGCAGCGATAATATTAAAACTCAGACACGCAAAAATAAGAAACACTAATTCTTTTTCATTGTTCAAAAAACACAACAATGTCATCACTGCTGCAATCAACAGCAGCAGCACAATTCCATTAAATATTGCCATATCGCGTCTCACAAAAGCTTTTTTTTGCATATTTCTAGAACCTTTCCTGACCATATCTTTCTTTAATTAGAGCTCCGCTCTGTTTTATACCAGTGGAACCCCTTTCCCTGAATCTTGTCCTTCAAGCTTTCGTAAAGCGCCTTAAATACTAAAATGATCCACAATTGGCAATATGTAAAATACATCAGACAAATCAAAAATAAATTACTTAAGCTGCCTTCGCCACGCTCTAAGGAAAGTGAAATAAAGGTTTCCGTTACAAAAAGCGCATAAGCCAACATCCATATCAGTGACAACGGCGCATCTATACTCAGACGAACTATTCCCAGTGCGCCTAAAACAAACAATATATCCGATATAATCACAGCCGCAAAAAATACAAAATATGTAAAAGCAAAATAAACTATATCTGTACCGATTTTTCTGTCTTTAAGCTGAAATATCCGCAGTAAATATTGGCTGATGATCCACAAATTTCCACGTGCCCAACGTGTCCTCTGTTTCATCCAGACACGCAGCGACTCTGGTTCCTGTTCCCAAGTTACGGCATGCGGGTACCAAAAGATGGTATAACCAAAATCATAAATGCGAATTGTCAGCTCCGTATCTTCGGTTAACGCCTGATCATTCCAGCCGTTAATACTTTCGAGGATACTTCTCCGCACAACAAAGTTAGTTCCAGGAATAGTAGTAAGACCAAACCAATAACACCTGCTGGCCTGCAATAACCACTGAAAACTCAAAGTCTCAATATTTATAAAGCGCGTAAGATAGTTTACATTACGATTGCGTGTCCGAAACTTTCCAACAACAGCCCCCAATTTATCATTAGTATATAATTTATAAACTAACTGCAGTAGAGCCCCTCTTTCCGGAGTATTATCGGCATCATAAACAGCAACATATTCACCGCAGCTGACTTTCAGTCCATGGTTCAGCGCATTTGATTTTCCCTTAGCACCCACCGGCGGCTGCAAAGTAACAACTTTCAGCTGTGGAATTTTCTTTTGCTTCTCTTCTAAAATCAGACCCGTTTTGTCACTTGAACAATCGTTTATCACCACTATTTCATAACGATCTTTAGGATAGGCAAATCTTCCCAATGCCTCAACCGTCCTGCCAATAACGGCTTCTTCATTATGCGCCGGCACTAACACACTGACAAAAGGATAGTAATCCATTTTCATATCAACGTCATCATCATGCATTGTTTTCAAAAAATGCTTGTATCCACCAACAGTTAAAAATACATGATAAAAAAGTATCAGCCAGGTTGCACCCATTGAAATAAAAAATAATCTTTCCGCGTCCATATATCCCCCAAAAACAGCTGTTATTTTTTAACCTCTATCATAAGTAAGTTCCGTTCTGGCTCTTTCATACACTTCAATAACATCAATATCGCTTTCTTGAAAAGAAGCTGCGCCTATACTTGGTTTAACTTTTATATTTTTTTTACCATCTTCAAGTTCAACTGCTACCACTGTCAAAAACAAATGCAACTTTTCTACCACAGTAACCGCACCTTCAGCATTGGTTCCGGGCATTAAAATACCTAACATATTATCTATTAAAAGTCCTTTGACATCTGTACCGCGCATTTTCAGGTCAATATTTTTAGCAACTGCTATCAATATTCGGCTTGCACCAACATTACCATAGGCCAGCTGGATTTCATCAAAATTGGCAATTTGCAGCAACAGCAATGTAAAAGCTTCGTTGTAACGTTTAGCACGCCAAAATTCTTCATCTAATTTTTTAAAAAACCCCTGATTATTATAGAATCCCGTATCTCCATCTAATGTAACCAGTTCAGCTATCGCTTCAATATCCTTGGCTAAAGACTCATTCCTGGAAATACATTCCCCTAATTTGGCTGCTAAAACACTTATCAACGGTATCAAAAAAAGCCACGCTACATCCAATGGATCAACTGTCGTCATTTCTTTACTGATTATTACTGCATAAATAAGATAACTACCATAGCAAAAAGTAACACCTACCGAGAGCAAAAGCCCCCGCTGCAAGCCAATCATATATGAAAGCACTGCCACCAAAAGAAAAACACCAAAAAGTCCAAAAGCAAAAAATATATTCAGTGCTTCAAACCGTACAAGAATAACGGCAAATACACACAGAACAGTAATAATAAAACTATTAAACCAGATAACATCCGGTCTAAATTCTTTATTCACCAATTCCCTGCACCATCCTCAACATAAGTAATGCTTCCAACTGATCAAAAGCGTAAACCATACCAGAATCCTGATCACCAAACCCGCCGCCAAAATCTGAAACATCTTCTATTTGAAATGCCAAAACCTTACTATAGCACCACAAAGCATACTTACTGTCATTGTTCAGCCAAAATAAACGGGCCGCTAAAGCATACACTGCCGCAGACTCATTTTCGTCTTTAACAGAACCATCAAAATTATACCAGTTAGCTATTTTTTTATTTGTTTTTATTTCTTCCCGCATAAATTTAAGCAAGCTGCCTGTATCCCCATCTGCATTATACAAATTTAAAGCAGTATACAAATTTTCAACCATATTTATGCCAGTTTCATTCCAAACATATTTTTTTTCACTGTAACTAAAAGCAACCGGATAAAACCCATATTCTCTTTTTTCTATTTTCTGCAGCAATTCGCGTGAATTTTGCCACAACTCCTGCCATTTTTGTTTATCATACGCTTTCAGCATATCTATACTGTTCATATCCAAATAAAAAAGCGAAACATAGTCTGCTTTTTGCTGACTTCTGTCATCATAAAAGTCATATAAATACTTGCCATCACTGTCAAATTTATAAATAGACTCAGACACATAAGCCAACTGTTTACTATAGTCGCCCATATTATTTTGAGCAGCCAAATAATATGCTTTAAATATCCTTAAATCATCCACCAGTGCAGAAATTTGTTCGCCAGCATAATTTTCAGCATTAATTTTCCAGTAGTAATAGCCGGCCCGGTCCAAATAATATTTATCAGTTTGTGCTGCAAGCAAATCAAAGTATTGTCTGTCTTTCCTCAGTGCAGCATATTCCATGGCCTGCCCCATAGATTCACTAACTCCATAATCGGCCAGCCCCTGCTGATTGACAGAATAAATGATCACATCGTTTTGATCATGGAGTTTTTTCTTTAAAAAAATAAAACCGCGTTCATCGTCTACAGAATTTACCAAAATCGCTCGCTCCTGCTGTTTTCTTGTATTATTTCCCTGAGGATTACAATTAACAGTATTCACAAAAAAACAGGAAATTAATATCACCAGCACCGTAACTATCATTTTATGGCTTTGAGCTTTTGTCTTCATCATTCACCCATCTTCTAAAGATTATTTTGGTCTTTTATTATACGTTCCATTTGTTTTAGTTAATATTTATATTTTATTATACACTAATTATCATCTATTTAAAATATTTTATTTTGTCTTTATAGCAATATATTTTTTGAATTTCAAATATAAAAATCATCTAAAAAACAATTTTAAAACAGAAAAACCCGGCAGACATTATAGTCTGCCGGGTTTTTCTGTTTTATTTTCTGCTTACTTCTACTTCAAACATCCGTTTCCATGGTAAAGTGAAATTATACTTACTTACTCTGTCACCTAAAACAGGCTGTGCCAGCTCTAAAATATCTTTGGTGATAACGGCTTCAGCCTCTTGCACCTGTTGAGTGTTAAGTCCACTGTTAGGCCAATAATTAGGCCAAATCAATTCCACATAAGTCTTATTACGCACATTGGCCTGATAAGCCCAATCATCCAGGTATCTTACAGTAAGTAAGGATTGACGGTCGGCCGCATCCATACTTTTAGCCAGTAAACCTTGCCCCAAAGCAAAGCCCAATGTGTTTCCAGCAGTGTTCCAGCCACCGTAAGCAGCAAGTTTCTCCGCCAGATTTTCCTTAAACAGTTCTTTGACTAAAGCATTATCTGCACCATTGCCATAAGCAATATCAGCTACTGCGACTGCCTTGCCCTGCTTCAGATATCCTTTAACATCCGCAACAAATTCTTCTGTCTGTTTTGTTATCTCACCCGTATTTTTTGGATTAGAGGCTTCCAACGTCACTCCGTCCAACGGAGTATTAACAGCCAACACCAAATCTGCCCTCGTTAATTTAGCGGTAGGCCAGCCACCAGCAGCATGAATATGCTCTGCTGCGCTGAAAGCAATCGGGTCATCTTCATAGGTCGGTATAGTCGCTCCGCCTTTGCCTTCTGCAAAATCAATATAGACCATAGGAATCTCATAACTGACTCTGCTGGCAGCACGGCTTAATAAAATCAGGCCAAGCTGATCCGCGCCTGAGAAAAAGCGAATTTTTTCTTTTGGCAGTTCTCTGACAAGAATGTCCATTTTGCGTGCTTCTTTATGGGCCTGTGAATATGGTGCCGTATCATCGCGGCCAATCAGTAAATAGTCAAAATTACCGCTTTCTACGCCATGCAGCAAAAGTTCCGTAGTTGCTATATTCAAATTGCGGCGCTGCGCTCTGTCATCTTGAACAGCTTGAGGTATTTCCGCCTGTAACGCTGCCAGTTCTTTACGTTCTTTTCTGCTGATTTCTTTTAAATCCAGTTTATCTTCTAAGGCTCCCATTCTAAACAGCTTTGGTCCCCATTCGGCGTAATAAGCAGGTTCTACAGGAGCACTGCTGGCTTTGGGAGAACGCATGATAGTTGTAAATACATAAACAAAGGGGTCACCACCCTGCGCTTTCAACTTTAATAAACGTTCTGCCCGCTCTGTTAAAACGTCTTTCGGCAGATGATGCGTCCTCGAATCAACCAGTCCGCCATAGATCAGCGCATCTGATGAAACAACGATCGCATTGGCTGTTGCGGATCGCGCCGCCAGCCATTCATACAATTTATCAGGATTACCGCTATGATCACTGCTGGCAATATATTCTAATGGCGGCGTTTCCACATTCCATCCGGCTGCCTGCATAGTTTCCACTGCATAATCCAAACAAACCGGCCTGTTATCTAAAGGCACGAACAGCAGCGTATTCCTCCCCATACTGGCTTCTGTAATTGTAAACGGTAAAAAATATATTACGAAGAAAGCTAAAACAAAACAAATTTTTTTCATACCGATAATCCTTCCCAAGCTTTTTCAATAAAAAATCCCTTCCATGTAAATTCTACACAGAAGGGGTTTTTTCCTGCTAACAACGGGTTAAACTGAACCTACTCAGGAAATCCTTCGTACGCTGATTCTGAGGCGCGGTAAAAATAACATCCGGGCTGGCATCTTCAGCAATCACACCCTGATCAATGAAAATAACGCGGCTGGAAACATCACGGGCAAATGCCATTTCGTGTGTAACGATCACCATCGTCAAACCTTCTTCTGCCAGTTCACGCATAACGGCTAAAACTTCGCCTACCATCTCGGGATCAAGCGCAGAAGTAGGTTCATCCATCAATAATACTTCCGGCTCCAGAGCCAAAGCTCTGGCAATCGCCACACGCTGCTTCTGACCTCCGGAAAGCTGATGCGGCTTCGCATTGATATAGCTCGCCATGCCAACATGTTCCAGATATTTCATAGCAATTGCTTTTGCTTCTTCCGACTTTTTCCCCAGTACTTTGACCTGGCCTACAACACAGTTCTCTAAAACTGTCATATTATTAAACAAATTGAACTGCTGAAAAACCATACCTACTTTGGTCCGATATAAAGGCAGATTTTTAAAACATTCCAAAACATTTTCGCCACGGTAGCCGATCACTCCGTCAGTAGGCTGCTCCAGATAATTAACGCAACGGATCAAGGTAGACTTACCGCTGCCGGAAGGACCGATAACGCAAACTACATCGCCCTTATGCACGTCAAAATCAATACCCTTTAAAATCTCACGTTCTCCAAAATTCTTTTTCAACCCTTGGACGGATAACAACAATTCTTTACTTTGTTCAGCAGTCATTAATAATTACCGTCCTTTCTCTTTTTACCGGCCACATTAACAGGAAAATGACCACATGGATCCTGCATGGGATCAAAAGACACCAGTTGATAATCCTTAGGTCCATCCATTTTCCCTTCCCACCAGCGCAAAAGTCTTGAAGCGGTAAAAGTCATAATAAAATAAATAACGCAGGTAATGAAGAATATTTCAAAGTACCTGTAATATACGCCTGCTGCCGATTTTGAAGCAAAATACAGCTCTGTGACAGAAATTACATTCAAAACCGATGTATCCTTAATATTGATGATCAGATTATTACCGATCTGAGGCATGATATTACGCAGGGCCTGCGGCAGAATTACACAGCGCATCGTCTGAAAATGATCCATGCCGATAGCCACAGCAGCTTCGCGCTGACCCGGATCGATCGATTCAATACCGCCGCGTACAGTTTCCGCCATATATGCGCCCGTATTGATAGACACAACTAAAAAACCGGCAAACATTGGTGACATATCAATGTTAAACATACTCATAGCACCATAATATACTACCATAGCCTGTACGATCATCGGCGTACCGCGGAAAAGTTCTACATAAGCATTCAAGACCAATTGAGTCACTTTTACAAGAGCCTTTTTGGCAGCACTTGCCTTTGGATCCTCGGGAATAGTCTGGATAATACCTACAACAAGACCGATTACGCAACCGATCAGAGTGCCGACAATAGCCAAAAGTAAGGTCACACAAGCGCCTTTTAACAGAACATCACCATATTGATGCAGTAAAAAAGTCACCCATCCAAAAAATGACTCGGGCATTGTTGTCATAAGTTCCTCCACCTAACATAATTAATTGATAAAACACTGTTATTTATTATAGCACAGATATCCCTTAATTCGCAAAAGAATAATATGGTAAAAAAGGAAAATAAGGGACGGCATAATTGCCGTCCCTTTAGGCATAACCGGTAACTATTATTGAGCTAAAGGTTGTTTTTTAATAGCTTCGTCCATCATTTTATCAAAATCAGCAGCAGTCATTTTTTCCAAAACAGCATCCATTGCCTTAACAAGCTCTGTATTGCCTTTTTTCACAGCGATACCAATTTCAACATCTTCACGAGAAGTTTTGAAGCCTTTTCCTTCTTCAAAGTTCAAGACAGTCAATTCCGGATTAGCAAAAGCGGCAGCTTTTGCAGTAGGGATATCAGTAACGATCAGATTGCATTTTCCGGAAGTCAATGCAACAATCATACCAGGTACCGTATCAATAGCCGGCAATTTTTTTACATCGGGAACTTGATCAATCTGGTCATACCAGATTGTATTAAGCTGAGAAGTTGCTACGGAACCTTTTAAATCAGCGACGCTTTGAGCCTTAGCCTGCTCGGAATCTTTTTTTACCAGAGCAACTACCGTTGCATAGTAATATGGTTTTGTAAAATCTACAGTTTCTTTACGTTTAGAGGTAATAGACATGCCTGCAATAGCGGCGTCAATCTTACCGCTGACAACTGCTGGAGCCAGACCATCCCATTCGATTTTATGGATTTCCAGATCAGCACCCATAGAATCAGCCAGCTTCTTAGCCATCATTACGTCGTAACCATAAGCATACTCATTGCTGCCTGCAATTTTTACAGCACCGCCGTCAGCTTTGGTCTGAGACCAGTTGTAAGGAGCATAAGCGCATTCCATACCAACCTTCAATACTTTTTTGTCAGATTTTTTCTCTCCGCCGCAACCAGCAGTAAAAGCAACTGCAGCCATCAGCATAGTACATACAGCAGCTGTAACTAATTTTTTCAAATTCATTCTTCTAACACGCCTTTCCATCAAATAAATTATGTGTTAATTTTACAGTTCTATGCGCAAGAAGTCAATATAAATCAGCATGTATACAATGCACATAACATTTTATCAGCTTTATAGAACTTATTTCACATAGTTGTTCATATTATTATCTTTCAAAATAACGTCATGAGCACCGCCTTCAACCAGCGAAGTTGAAGAAACCAAGGTCATTTTTGCGTTTTTCTTAAGATCGTCCAAGTTAAGAGCGCCGCAGTTACACATAGTAGAACGCACCTTGCTCAAAGTAAGCGTTACATTATCTTTTAACGTACCGGCATAAGGAACATAAGAATCAACACCTTCTTCAAAAGAAAGCTTAGATGCACCGCCCATATCATAACGCTGCCAGTTACGGGCACGATTCGATCCTTCACCCCAGTATTCTTTCATATAATTACCGTTGATATTTACTTTATTCGTCGGGCTCTCATCAAACCGGGCAAAATAACGGCCAAGCATTAAAAAGTCAGCACCCATTGCCAATGCCAGAGTCATATGATAATCATAAACAATACCGCCGTCAGAACAGATAGGAACATAAATTCCCGTTTCTTTATAATATTCGTCACGAGCTTTAGCAACTTCTATCAAAGCCGTTGCCTGACCGCGACCTATACCCTTTTGTTCGCGGGTAATACAGATAGAACCGCCGCCGATACCAACCTTCACAAAATCAGCACCGGCCTCGGCCAAATAGCGGAAGCCTTCTGCATCTACAACGTTGCCAGCGCCCACTTTTACTGTATCTCCATAATGCTCGCGAACCCAATCCAAAGTCAATTTCTGCCATTCAGAATAACCCTCTGAAGAATCAATGCAAAGCACATCGGCACCGGCATTAACCAAAGCCGGTACACGTTCAGCATAGTCGCGGGTATTAATGCCAGCCCCTACTACGTGACGTTTTTTACTGTCCAAAAGCTCTAAAGGATACTCTTTATGAGTAGCATAATCTTTACGGAAAACCATATACAATAAACGGCCTTCATCATCAATAATAGGCAATGTATTCAGTTTATTATCCCAAATGATATCATTTGCTTCCTGCAGCGAAGTCTCTTTGCCGCCAACAATCATTTCATTGATTGGCGTCATAAAAGTGCTGACCTTCGTATTCAAATCCATACGGCTGACACGATAATCACGACTGGTAACAATGCCTTCCAATTTGCCGTTCACAGTGCCGTCAGAAGTAACCGCTACCGTAGAATGACCTGTTTTTTCTTTCAGAGCAACGATATCTGCCAAAGTGCTGTCTGGTCGGATATTAGAATCACTGCTGACAAAACCGGCACGATGTGTTTTTACACGCGCCACCATAGCAGCTTCATTTTCAATAGTCTGGGAACCATAAATAAAGGATATACCACCCTCTTTGGAAAGCGCTATCGCCATTTTATCATCAGAAACAGACTGCATGATAGCAGAAACGAGAGGAATATTCAATGTAATCGCTGATTCTTCACCTTTTTTAAATTTTACTAAAGGAGTACGTAAATCAACGTTCGTCGGTACACATTCTTTTGAGGAATAACCAGGAACAAGCAGGTATTCACTAAAAGTATGAGCGGGTTCATCATAATAAAATGCCATTGTATTCATCTTCCTTTTCTCTAAATTTTATCTGGAGCTTGTAGGCTTTTTAAGCTGATTTAAGTTATACAAAACGTCCCAGTGCCAAAGCATTGGGACGTCATTATTATTTTTTTAATGCGCGCCAGGCAATATCCTTACGATAATGGGCATCAGCAAAGCTGATTTTTCCCGCAGCTTCATAAGCCTTATCTTTCGCCTCACGGATATTTTTCCCAACGGCTGTGACACCAAGCACACGACCGCCAGCAGTAACTATTTGGCCATCAGCACATTTAGTTCCTGCATGGAAAACAACAACGTCTTCCCTTGCAGCAGTCTCTTCCAAGCCACTGATAGGCAAGCCTTGTTTATAGCTTCCAGGGTAACCACCTGAAGCCATAACAACACATACAGCAGCTTTGTCATACCAGCCGATATCAGCCTGAGCTAAAGTACCTGTAGCGCAGCACAGCATTATTTCTGCCAAATCACCATCAAGAAGCGGCATAATAACCTGTGTTTCAGGATCTCCAAAACGGCAGTTAAATTCAACTACTTTAATGTCGTCGCCGTTAATCATCAAACCTGCATATAAACAACCCTGATACGGTCTTCCCTCTGCCTTCATTGCTGCAATAGTCGGCTTTAAAACCTTTTCCACAGCCTTCAGCCGCAGAATATCAGTCATAACAGGAGCAGGAGCATATGTTCCCATACCACCAGTATTTGGCCCTTCATCATTATCGTTTATCCTTTTATGGTCCTGTGCTGCAATCATGGAAACGATAGTATCACCGTCAGTAAACGCCAGTAAGGATGCCTCTTCGCCTTCCATAAACTCTTCTAAAACCACACGTGCGCCGGCACCGCCAAATTTAAGGTCTCCCATCATATCGTCAACAGCAGCAAATGCTTCTGCTTCAGTTATAGCAACAACTACGCCTTTACCTGCTGCCAAACCATCCGCCTTAACAACAATCGGAGCGCCTTTTTCTTTGATATAAGCCTTGGCTGTTTCTATATCCTCGCATACTTTAAAAAAAGCTGTAGGGATCCCGTATTTTTCCATCAGCTGTTTAGAAAAAGCTTTAGAACCTTCCAGCTCTGCAGCCGCCTTACTGGGCCCAAACAATGCCAGACCTCTTGCCTTAAAAACATCGGCAATACCTTCAACAAGACTTGCTTCCGGACCAACAACTGTTAAATCAATACAGTTAGCCTCAGCATAATCAGCAAGTTTTTCTAATTCCTGCAATGGTAAATCAATACATTCACATTTATCAAGCAAAGCGATACCAGGATTTCCCGGTGCCGCATAAATCGTTTCCACCTGAGGGCTTTGCGCCAACTTCCAGGCCAGAGCATGTTCACGTCCGCCGCCGCCGATTAATAATAAACGCATTATTTCATCAACCTTTTCATCTTATTTACCTTCAACCAACTGCTTGGTCAGGTATTCACAGATCATAGCATCATATTCGGAAGTATGGTTAAAGGCTTCTTTGGCCAATGTTTTGCGTGTTTTGATGTCTGCGTCCCCATACTGCTGCAGCATAGCAATCAGGCTGGTATAACGGGCTGGGTTAGTAACAATAATTACATCACGGAAATTTTTAGCAGAGGCACGCACCATTGCCGGACCGCCAATATCAATATTTTCTATCGCTTCTGCCTCTGTAACGTTTGGTTTAGCAATTGTTTCTTTAAAGGGATACAAATTGACAACCACTAGATCTATCGGTTTTATATCATGTTTTTCCAAAGCTGCCATATGCTCGGGATTACTGCGTACAGCCAAAATACCACCGTGGATCTTAGGATTCAAAGTTTTAACACGACCATCCATAATTTCAGGGAAACCAGTCACATCGCTGACATAAGTTACAGGTATTCCGGCTTCTCTGATAGCAGTCATCGTTCCGCCGGTTGAAATAATCTCTACTCCAATGTCATGTAGAAATTGGGCCAACTTCACAATACCGGTTTTATCAGATACACTCAATAACGCTCTTTTGATTCTCATTATTTATCACCTCATCTCAAGGATGCACGATAACGCGCCTTCCCTGTATTTCCAGCTTGCCTAACGCCCACAAACGTAAAGCCTCCGGCATCGCCTTATGTTCTTCAACTAAAATTCGTGCTGCTAAAGATTCCTCTGTATCGTCATTTAAAACAGGCACAGGTTTCTGTAATATAATCGGACCACTATCTGTTCCTTCATCGACAAAATGTACAGTACAGCCAGCAATCTTCACACCGTATTCCAAAGCCTGCCCCTGGGCATCAAGGCCTGGAAAGCTTGGCAAAAGTGCCGGATGGATATTTATGATTTTCTGTGTCCATTTATTAACAAAATTCCCGCTCAATATCCGCATAAAACCGGCTAAAACAACAAGTTCTGCACCATGAGCGCGCAAAGCTGCATCAATCTTGCCTTCAAACTCTTCCTTAGAAACACATTCTTTACGTGGAATTGCTACAGCAGCTATTCCAGCTTTCTCTGCACGTTCCAAAGCATATGCATCAGCCTTATCACTGATAACAACAGCAATTTCCAAAGGTAAATAGCCGTCGGCTATCCTGTCCAATACGGATTGCAGATTGCTGCCGCGACCGCTGACCAAGACGCCAATTTTACGGCTACTCACTGAAAACGCCGCCTTTCATAATTGCTTTTTTATTACCGGCAACAACATTTCCTAATTCATAGAAAGGTTCACCTACAGAAGTAAGATGACTACGCACGGCATCCGCTTCTTCAGGAGCAACTACTAAAACCATACCTACCCCCATATTGAACGTACGGTACATTTCTGCCCAGGGCACATTGCCCCACTCCTGCAATTTTTTGAAAACCACAGGTATTTCCCAAGCTGCGGCATTGATTTCCGCATCACATTTTTCTGGCAGGATACGTGGAATATTATCGTAGAAACCGCCACCAGTAATATGCACCATACCGTGAAGATCAAATTTTTCGATCAGAGGCAGACAGGATTTAGGATAGAGCCGTGTTGGTGTCAGCAGTTTTTCACCTAAACTGCAGCCAAATTCCGGAATCTCAGTACTCATATCATAATTCATCACTTCGAAACAAATTTTACGAACCAAAGAAAAACCATTGGAATGCACGCCACTGGAAGGCAATCCTAAAAGTACATCACCAGGAGCAACTTTATCCCCGGTAATCATTTTACTTTTTTCAACAACACCTACACAAAAACCCGCAATATCATATTCGCCTTGGGAATAAAAACCCGCCATTTCAGCAGTTTCACCGCCAATCAACGCGCAACCCGATTCTTGACAGGCTTTGGCGACACCCTGCACTATATTTGCAACTTTCTCTGCATCAACTTTATCGACAGCAATATAATCAAGGAAAAACAGAGGTTCAGCACCTTGCACTAAAATATCATTAACACACATTGCAACGGCATCTTGACCGATAGTATTATGCTTATCGGCCATAAACGCCAATTTTAACTTAGTGCCAACACCATCAGTCCCGGAAACAAGAATCGGTTCCTGATATTTTCCAGAATTCAGTGCAAACAAACCGCCAAACCCGCCCAAATCTCCGATAACCTCAGGACGATAAGTCGCACGAACACTTTCTTTCATTAATTCAACAGCACGATTACCAGCATCAATATCAACACCCGCATCGGCATAAGTCATTTGTTTTTTGCTTTGCTCGCTCATGGGGACCTCCTAATTATTTGTTCTCAAAAATATATTTCGAACCTTGACGGATAGTTTCTTCCGCATTATCGGGATAACCTGCATTGAAGCAAGCATAACACATACCTTCAGGATCCATACTGCTCAAAGAACGTTTTAATCCTTCCAGCGAAATATAGTGTAGAGAATCAGCGCCGATATACTGGCAGATTTCATCTTCTGTATGCGTAGAAGCAATCAATTCCTTTCGCACAGAAGTATCAATGCCATAATAGCAGGGGTCCGTTACAGGAGGGGAACTGATGCAGACATGCACTTCTTTTGCACCGGCATCCTTAAGTAATTTGACGATCTTACCACTGGTAGTACCGCGAACGATAGAATCATCAACCATAACAACGGACTTGCCTGCAACAACACTCTTTACTGGATTTAATTTTAAGCGAACAGCATTTAAACGCTGCTTTTGCGTTGGCTGAATAAAAGTACGGCCAACATAACGATTTTTCGTTAATCCTTCCATAAAAGGTACACCTGACTCTAAGCTATAACCAACAGCTGCCGCAGTACCGGAGTCAGGTACAGAAATAACAATATCCGGATGGATCTCTTTAGTTTCTTTTGCCAGCTCACGCCCCATATTGATTCGTGCCTGATAAACACATTGTTTATCAATAACGCTGTCCGTACGGGCAAAATAAACATATTCAAAAATACAGTGCGCACATTTAGACGGCATCTCTTTGGACCACATCATACTCTTAGGTTCGGCATAGTCATCTTCAAAAACCAGCATTTCACCCGGTTTGACATCACGAATAAATTCTGCGCCAACCAAATCAAAAGCACATGATTCAGAAGCCACTACCCAACCGCCATCAAGCTTACCCAAACATAATGGCCTGAATCCGTAAGGATCACGCACTGCAATCAATTTATGATCAGTCATGATCAAAATAGCAAAAGCACCTTTGATTTCATTAACTGCTTCAGCAACACGGTCTTCAACTTTCTCTTTCCGCGAGCGGGCAATCAGGCTCAAAACAACCTCTGTGTCAACAGTAGTCTGAAAAACCACACCATCTCTGGTCAAGCGAGACCGCAATTCGGCAGCATTAGTCAAATTACCGTTATGCGATAAAGCCAAGTTACCGCCGTCAAAATAAACGCGCAGCGGTTGAGTATTGTATGCCATACTGGAACCAGTTGTTGAATAGCGTACATGTCCGATAGCTATGTGTCCAGTAAGATCACCGACACCGTCTTTATAAACGTCAGCTACCAGACCCATGCCTTTTTTGACCTGCATATTGCTGCCATCAGTAGTAACAATACCGGTACTTTCCTGCCCACGATGCTGCAATGCATACAATCCCCAATAAGTATTGAGTGCAACATCGTCTTTATGCGAATAAATACCAAAAACACCGCATTCTTCATGTAATTTGTCTAATTCAAAGTCAATACCAGGCACAGTTAATTCTCCTTTTTCAACCATTTCTTACTTACCCTCAGCACGCATTTTTGCGAGCTTCTCACCTTTGGCTTTTACCTCTTCCTGCATCTGCAAACGATTTTCTGCTAATTTAGTAACCAGTTCAGGGTATTTTACAGACAGTATCTGTACTGCAAACAAAGCAGCATTTTTAGCGCCATTAATAGCCATCGTCGCTACAGGAATACCTGCAGGCATTTGCACAAAGCTTAAAAGCGCATCCATACCATTCAAAGGTGTGGCATTGATGGGAATACCGATTACAGGCACTGTAGTGTAAGCAGCAATAACACCGCCTAAATGGGCAGCAGCACCGGCAGCGGCAATAATAGCCTCTACGCCGCGATTGCGTGCGCCAGCAGCAAATTCATGTACCACATCCGGAGTACGGTGTGCCGAAGCAACTATCACCTCTACCTCTACTCCAAATTCTTTCAGAGTTTTTTCTGCCGGCTCAAGAATAGGCCAGTCAGAATTACTTCCCATAATAATAGCAACTTTCATGCTTCTGCCTCCTAAAGTATCTGTGAGAAAAAATAAAACCCAAGTCGAAATCTTTCAACTGCTATATGCGCAACTAAAAATCCTTCTCGGGTCATCTCTACCATCTTATTTATTATTATAATTTTACCAATAGCTTCCCTATGTGTCAATTATAATGTGAACTTTTTAACAAAAAATCATCCTATCGTTCGCTTTTTTCAAAAATTAATGAAATTCTGTTGTTTAATTTGATAAAAACCTCTACTCCTTTATGATAAGGAGTAGAGGTTTTACTTAAAAGTCTGTAATTTTACTGTTGGTCGCTATTAGTAGTGTTATATTTGATTTTGATATCACGATAACGATTCATACCGGTACCAGCCGGAATAAGTTTACCAATGATAACATTTTCTTTAAGTCCTAAAAGCGGATCAACTTTGCCTTTGATTGCGGCATCTGTCAGCACGCGTGTAGTTTCCTGGAAGGATGCAGCAGACAGGAAAGAATCAGTAGCCAGAGATGCTTTGGTAATACCAAGCAGCACCGGACGTCCTTCTGCAGGCTGTAAGCCTTTTTCCAGCATTTCCGCATTCTGTGCTTCAAATTCTGCAACATCGATATATTCACCCGGCAGCATATAAGTATCGCCAGCTTCTTCGATGCGGATTTTACGCATCATTTGGCGAACCATAACTTCGATATGCTTATCGTTAATCTCAACACCCTGAGATTTATAAACTCCCAATACCTGTTGAACCAGATAACGCTGAGTAGCACGCACACCACTAATACGTAAAATATCATGCGGATTGAGTGACCCTTCAGTCAGACGATCGCCGACAGCAATTACCATGCCCTCGGTAACAGCGAGTTTAGACCCATAAGGAATAGTATAAATCTGCTCCCCATCTTCACTGGTAACAGTTACTTTACGGATGCCGTTTTCTTCACCAATGTGTACAGTACCAGCATTTTCAGTAAGTAAACCAGGATGTTTCGGTTTACGGGCTTCAAACAGCTCTTCAACACGGGGTAAGCCCTGAGTGATATCGTCACCTGCTACGCCACCGGTGTGGAACGTACGCATAGTGAGCTGAGTACCAGGTTCACCAATGGATTGAGCAGCAATAGTACCAACAGCTTCGCCAACTTCAACTTTTCTACCTGTAGCCAGATTACGGCCATAACATTTACGGCAAACGCCGACTTTGGCTTTGCAATTGAGTACGGAACGGATTTTTACTTTTTCACGCAACGAAGAAATCTGATCCGCCATATCTTCAGTAACATAATCATTGATATGGTAACAGATATTACCATCATTATCCAAAATATCTTCAGCAAGATAACGTCCTACGATACGGTCGCGCAAAGATTCAATAACAGTTTGTTTATTTTTACCTTCGGTAATCGATTCAATCTCAATACCTTCGATTGCATTATTGCGAACTTTAACATCGCGGACAGTACCATTAGCCAAAATAGCGTCGATAATTGCTTCGTCATAAGTCGCACCGGCTTCGATCAGCACTGTACCATCAGCTGCCACAACATCTTCAGCAACTTCTCGGCCATCAAAATGATGCATCATTGCTTCTTTCAATACAGCATTAGATTGTTCATCGCTGATATTAATCTGAATTGTCTCGGTTTCTTCTCCGCTCATATCGTCAGTAGCATATAAAACTACTTCCATGACCTTTGCTGCAGCTAATTTGTTATACAAATCTTCTGTCACAATCGTATCAGCTTCGACAATTAACTCACCTGTAGCAGGATCAGTAATACCAGCTGCCAAATTACGTCCAATAACAATCTCGCGCAGTTTATTCTGACTGGAACCCAAGGTTGCTTTGCAAAGACGTCCGCGCTCTTTTACAAGATTGATACCAACGATATCACAGTCATCTTCACGTACGATCACATCCTGAGCAACGTCAACCAAACGACGGGTCAGATAACCGGAGTCAGCAGTACGCAATGCTGTATCAGCCAAACCTTTACGAGCACCATGAGTTGAAATAAAGTATTCCAAAACAGTCAGGCCTTCACGGAAATTAGCCTTGATCGGTCGGTCAATGATACGACCGGAAGGATCTGCCATCAAACCACGCATACCAGCCAGCTGACGGATCTGCTGCGTATTACCGCGGGCACCAGAATTAGCCATCATATACACAGAGTTAAACGGATCCATTGTGGACGACATAAGCTTATTGGTTACATCATCAGTAGCCTTGCCCCAAAGTTCGATAACCTTGCGATAACGTTCGTCCTCACTCATCAAACCACGACGGAACATACGCTCAGTTTTATCGATTTCTTTTTCCGTAGCGGCCAAAATCTCTGCCTTTTCAGGCGGAATTTTGATATCGGAAACAGCAATGGAAATACCTGCTTTACAAGCATTGTCATAACCCATTTTCTTAACAACGTCAAGGATTTCAGCCGTACGCAAATTGCCATACAATTTATGTGCCTTAGCAACAAGACGTCCCAATTCTTTTTTATCAAGCAGTTTATTCAAATGCCATACTTTAACTTTTTTACCGGCTTCGTTTACTTCATCTTCTAAATGGAAGTACCGCATTTCAACCGGCAGTTCTTCATTAAGTATCGCATTGCCGACAGTAGTCGTTACCAGACTTACCCCTTCGCTGGAAGGTTCTTCATAAATATCCTTATTCGGGATATAAATCTTAATGCGTGCCTGCAGTTCAACTTCACCATGGAAATAAGCCAGCAAAGCTTCATTAAAGCTGCTGAAACGCATCCCTTCGCCTTTAGCGCCTTCTTTGATGATTGTCAGGTAATATGAACCTAAAACCATATCCTGCGAAGGTACAGCAACAGGTTTTCCGTCTTTCGGGGCCAGAATATTATTAACCGAAAGCATCAGCATCCTGGCCTCGGCCTGTGCTTCAGCAGACAGCGGCAGATGGACTGCCATTTGGTCACCGTCAAAGTCGGCATTGTATGCAGTGCATACCAGAGGATGCAGTTTGATTGCACGCCCTTCAGACAAGATCGGCTCAAAAGCCTGGATACCAAGCCTATGCAAAGTCGGTGCACGGTTCAAAAGCACAGGATGTTCTTTGATTACATCTTCCAAAACATCCCAAACAGCAGTAGTAGCACGTTCTACCATGCGTTTTGCACTTTTGATATTAGTAGCCTGACCGCTGTTAACCAAGCGTTTCATGACAAAAGGCTTAAACAATTCCAGTGCCATTTCTTTAGGCAGACCACATTGATGCATTTTCAATTCAGGCCCTACTACAATAACAGAACGACCGGAATAGTCAACACGTTTACCTAACAGGTTCTGACGGAAACGACCTTGTTTACCTTTCAGCATATCAGAAAGAGATTTTAAAGGACGATTACCAGGACCTGTTACTGGACGGCCACGGCGTCCGTTGTCAATCAAAGCATCAACAGCTTCCTGAAGCATACGTTTTTCATTACGTACGATGATATCAGGAGCATTGAGTTCAAGCAATCTTTTTAACCGATTATTACGGTTGATGACACGACGATACAAATCATTAAGGTCAGAAGTCGCAAAACGTCCGCCGTCTAATTGTACCATCGGACGCAGTTCCGGAGGAATTACAGGAACAACATCCAAAATCATCCATTCAGGGCGATTGCCTGATTTAAGGAAAGCTTCACAGACTTCTAAACGGCGTACGGCACGAATTTTTCTTTGTCCGCTTACCTCTTTCAATTCAGCACGCAGTTCCGCAGTTAATGCAGATAAATCGATCTCTTCCAGCAGTGCTTTGATAGCAGTAGCGCCCATACCAACTTTAAAACCGCTGCCATATTTGTCGCGGGCTTCGATATATTCGCCTTCGCTCAATAACTGTTTTTTTACCAAAGGAGTATCACCGGCATCAAGTACGATGTAATTAGCAAAATACAGTACTTTTTCAAGCGACCTGGGCGAAATATCAAGAATCAATCCCATCCGGCTCGGGATACCCTTAAAGTACCAGATATGAGAAACAGGTGCAGCCAGTTCGATATGACCCATACGGTCACGACGAACTTTGGAGCGGGTAACTTCAACGCCGCACTTATCGCAGACGATACCTTTATAACGAATTCTTTTGTATTTACCGCAATGGCATTCCCAGTCTTTGGTAGGTCCAAATATTCTTTCGCAGAACAAACCGTCGCGTTCCGGTTTCAAAGTTCTGTAGTTAATAGTTTCCGGTTTCTTTACTTCGCCATAGGACCAAGTTCTGATTTGTTCCGGTGAAGCCAGACCGATACGCATAGACTCAAAATTATTTACATCCAACAAGAATCGATCGCTCCCTTCTATTCAATATCGTCGGAGTTATTTACATCTCCGTCCAACTCATCTTTAGCTTCCATGTTAAAGTTGCCAATATCTGCAACTAAATCAAATTCCGCATCTTCAACGCTATTTTCATCAACAGTATATTCATCTGTTTCAACAGCAGCAACAGCCGGAATCTCGCCGTCGATGTTCAAATCGAGGTCACGTGCAGTTTCAGTGACATCATCATCACTGTCGCGCATGGAAATCTCTTCTTCGTCTTCATTGAGCACCTTAATATCGAGACCGATACTTTGCAGCTCTTTGATAAGAACTTTAAAGGATTCGGGCACACCAGGTTCAGGAACGTTCTCACCCTTAACAATAGCTTCATAAGTTTTTACACGGCCCACAACATCGTCAGATTTGACTGTGAGAATTTCCTGCAGAGTATAAGCGGCACCATAAGCTTCCAGGGCCCAAACCTCCATCTCACCAAAACGTTGCCCGCCAAACTGAGCTTTACCACCAAGAGGCTGTTGGGTAACCAAAGAGTACGGACCGGTAGAACGGGCATGTATCTTGTCGTCAACCAAGTGATGCAACTTCAGCATATATACGCAGCCAACTGTAACCTTGTTATCAAAAGGTTCACCTGTACGACCGTCATACAACCTTGTTTTACCACTCGGATCTACTCCAGCCAAATCAAGAGTAGCATTCATATCTTCTTCATGAGCACCGTCAAAAACAGGTACGGACATCTTCATTGCTTTGATGCTTTCTTCACCGAACTTATCGATTTCTACAGTTTCAGGCATTCCATATTTTTCAACATCATAACCGGCTTTCTCAAAACGATCAGCCAAACCTTCAGCACCGGCTTCAATCTGCATGCCTAGAGCGCGTGCAGCCCAGCCTAAATGAGTTTCCAAAATCTGTCCGATATTCATACGGGAAGGTACGCCCAAAGGATTCAATACGATTTGAACCGGCTCTCCGCTTGGCAGAAACGGCATATCTTCACGCGGCATGATGCGGGAAACTACACCCTTATTACCATGGCGGCCTGCCATCTTATCGCCTTCAGAAATCTTACGTTTTTGCGCGATATGCACACGAACTTGTTCATTTACACCAGGCGGCAGCTCATCGCCGTTTTCACGGGTAAATACTTTAACGCTGACAATTTTACCAGCTTCGCCATGTGGCACACGCAGCGAGCTATCACGAACTTCGCGGGCTTTTTCACCAAAGATGGCTCTCAACAAACGTTCTTCTGCAGTCAGCTCAGTTTCGCCTTTCGGCGTAACCTTACCAACAAGGATATCGCCAGGACGTACTTCTGCTCCGATACGGATAATCCCGCGTTCATCAAGATCTTTCAATGCTTCTTCGGAAACGTTGGGAATATCACGGGTAATTTCTTCCTGGCCAAGCTTAGTATCACGGGCATCACAATCATATTCTTCGATATGGATAGATGTAAAGATATCCGCTTTGACCAGATCTTCGCTCAGCAAAATAGCATCCTCGTAGTTATAGCCTTCCCACGGCATATAAGCAACAATTACATTGTGTCCAAGCGCCAATTCACCATGATCAGTCGCCGGGCCATCTGCCAGCACCTGCTTCTCAACTACTTTATCGCCTTTATTGACGATAGGACGCTGATTGACACAAGTTCCCTGATTAGAACGCTTAAATTTTAAAAGTTCATAAACATCAACACTGCCATCTTCCGCACGTACACGGATTTCATTGCCAACAACACGCTCAACAATACCCGCACGTTTAGCAAGTACGCATACGCCAGAGTCAACGGCGACCTTATATTCCATACCAGTACCAACAACAGGCGACTGCGTACATAAAAGCGGCACAGCCTGACGCTGCATATTAGCACCCATCAATGCGCGGTTCGCATCGTCGTTTTCCAAGAACGGTATCAGCGCCGTAGCAATAGATACAACCTGTTTCGGAGAAACGTCCATATAGTCAACCTGATTCGGAGGCAAAGACAAAACTTCATTCAGATAACGTGCCGTAACACGTTCACCCAAGAAATAACCGTTTTCATCAAGCGGTTCATTGGCCTGGGCACAAATATATTCGTCCTCTTCATCAGCCGTCAGATAAACGATTTCGTCAGTAACACGTCCCTCTTCTTTATCAACCTTACGATATGGCGTTTCCATAAAACCATATTTATTGATAATAGCAAAGGTAGACAAAGAACCTATAAGTCCAATATTAGGACCTTCAGGCGTTTCGATAGGACACATACGACCATAATGAGAATGATGTACGTCACGTACTTCATAACCGGCGCGTTCGCGGCTCAAACCACCAGGACCAAGTGCATACAGACGCCTTTTATGTGTTAACTCAGCTAACGGGTTATTCTGATCCATAAACTGAGACAACTGACTGCTGCCAAAGAATTCTTTAATTGCCGCAACAACAGGACGAATATTAATCAAAGCCTGCGGCGTGATTACATCTACGTCTTGGATAGTCATGCGCTCTTTAACAACACGTTCCATACGGGCTAAACCGATCCGGAATTGATTTTGTAATAATTCTCCGACACTACGTACACGACGGTTACCCAAATGGTCAATATCGTCGCCTGTACCTAAACCATCCATCAGGTTGAGCAGATAACCAAAAGATGCCAAAACGTCTTCTACGGTTACAGTACGGTGTTTTTCGGGAATATCAGCAGTACAGATTAATTTCAGTACTTGTTCTTTTACGCGGATGAAAACCTCTTTCAATCCTACGCCGCTGAAAATTTCACTTTGCTCGATGATATCAATAGCTTTATCATCAATTCTAGTACCTGCCGGCAGAATAATTTCTCCGGTAGAAGTATCAACAAGCGGTGCGTCAAGAACCTTATCCAGCAAACGACGGCGCCAGCCCAATTTTTTATTGAGTTTATAACGACCTACACTGGCAAGATCATAGCGCTTATTATCAAAAAATGTAGCTTCAATCAACTGCGTAGAATTTTCCAAAGTAGGCGGTTCGCCTGGACGCAGTTTCTTATAAATCTCAATTAAAGCTTCTTCGCGATTGGTAGTTGCATCACGTTCCAAAGTTGCCAAAACGGAAGGATGCTCACCGAACAATGCCAAAATCTCAGCATTGCTGGATAAACCCAAAGCACGCAGTAAAACCGTAGCAGGTAATTTCCTGGTGCGATCTACACGAGCATAAATAACATCATTAACATCTGTTTCAAATTCAATCCAGGCACCACGGTTTGGAATAACAGTAGTACCATACATTTTTTTACCACTGGGATCCATGGATACATTGTAGTATACGCCTGGAGAACGAACCAACTGGCTGACAATAACACGTTCAGCACCGTTGATAATAAAAGTACCGGTTTCAGTCATCAGTGGAAAATCACCCATGAAAACTTTAGATTCTTTGATCTCGCCGGTGTCTTTGTAAAGCAAGCGAACGTTTACGTTTAATGGTGCCGAGTAAGAAGCATCACGCTCTTTACATTCTTCAACGCTATATTTAGGATCCCCTAACGTAAAGCCCTCAAACGAAAGTTCTAAATTACCTGTAAAATCCTTGATCGGAGAAATGTCATGAAAAATTTCGCAAAGACCTTCTCGCATGAACCACTCATACGATTTTCTTTGGATGTCAATCAAATGAGGCATTGGTAATACTTCATTGATTCTGGCATAACTGTACCGAGTCCTATCGCCTACGGGAACCGGTTTAAACATGTAATCCCTCACCCCTTCATATTTTGTCAGGCAGGCCAAACTCAGCCCGTTTCACGAATGACAAAAAAAGCAAGGTTCCAGATTGTCTCAAGGACCTTGCGTATTGTCTTCGATGAACGAACTTCATCTTTACCGTATGAGCAGTACACGATTCCCAACCACTGAGCCATCGTGACCGTTATCAAAATACCTGCAATTCATTTATTTACTGTAGTTTATTATGATATCACAAAGTTTTTCTATTGTCAATAGCAAGTAATAAAATAAAAAATAAGCTTCCTGCAAAACAGGAAGCTTATTAAAGTTCTAATTGAAATTATTTCAATTCTACGGAAGCGCCAGCTTCTTCAAGTTTAGCTTTCAAAGCGTCAGCGTCAGCTTTGGAGATTTTTTCTTTAACAGCTTTAGGAGCGCCGTCAACGATTTCTTTTGCTTCTTTCAGGCCAAGACCAGTTGCTTCACGAACAACTTTGATAACGTTGATTTTGCCAGCGCCAGCGGAAGTCAAAACTACGTCAAATTCAGTTTTTTCTTCAGCAGCAGCAGCGCCGCCAGCAGCAGGAGCAGCAGCTACAGCTACAGGAGCAGCAGCGGATACGCCGAATTTTTCTTCCAGAGCTTTTACCAATTCGGAAAGTTCGAGTACGGTCATAGATTCAATAGCTTCGATGATTTGTTCTTTGTTCATTATATATACCTCCATAAATTCAAATGTTTTATTTTTTGTTTTAACTTGCTTGGTTAGACACACTGCTTATGCGGACTCTTTTTGCTGACGAACAGCCTCGAGTGCATAAACAACGTTGCGGATAGTACCTTGCAGTACATTGACAAAACCGCTGATTGGAGCATTCATGCTGCCCAGCATTTTTGCAATGAGGACTTCTTTCGGCGGAAGTTCTGCCAAAGCTTTAATTGCAGCTTCGTCGATAACTTGACCGTCGAGTACACCAGCTTTGATAGTCAGAGCTTTGTTTTCTTTTGCGAAATCGCAAATAATTTTTGCTACAGCAACGGGATCTTCAGGAGCAACTGCAATTGCAGTGTTTTTCTCCAATACAGGCTCTAAACCTTCGATGCCGGCTTCATTTGCAGCAATACGCAGCATTGTATTTTTTACAACGCCATATTTGACGCCAGCTTCGCGCATTTTGCGGCGAAATGCTGTATCCTGAGCTACGGTCAAACCGCAAAAATCAACCAGAATAGTGCACTTGGAAGCTGTCAGCAATTCTTTGATCTCAGCAACTTTAGCTGCTTTTTCAGGTCTAATAACTGCCATGCATCACACCTCCTTCTTAAAAAATGATTTTATAAAATCAAAAAGACCTCTCGGCCTAAGCCGGAGGTCGCGAAGGTCTATCTTCATCGTCTCCAGCCTCGGCAGGTGTATTTCTACTTATGCGTTACCGCACCTGCTGTCTATGGCCCGATTATCTTCTGATTTATAAAGTTGTTACTACATCAAAAATCTTATTTGTCGCTGTTAGCTTTCAAAACGTCAATTTTTACGCCAGGGCCCATAGTGGTAGATACAGTTATAGATTTAATATACTGACCTTTTGCACCAGACGGTTTTACTTTGATCAGAGTATCGACCAAAGTGATGTAGTTTTCCAACAGTTGTTGTTCGGTAAAAGAAGCCTTACCAATAGGAGCTTGAACATTACCAGCTTTATCAGTACGATATTCGATTTTACCGGCTTTAATTTCGTTGATAGCACGTGTTACATCCATAGTAACTGTACCAACCTTCGGGTTAGGCATCAAGCCTTTAGGACCGAGGATTTTACCCAAACGGCCTACAACACCCATCATATCAGGAGTTGCAACGCAGACTTCGAAATCAGTCCAGCCGCCTTGGATTTTAGCAACCAATTCTTCGCCGCCTACATAGTCAGCACCAGCTGCTTCTGCTTCCTGAACTTTAGCGCCTTTAGCAAATACTAAAACAGATTTAGATTTGCCAGTGCCATGAGGAAGAACTAGAGCACCACGAACTTGTTGGTCAGCGTATTTAGGATTTACGCCTAATTTGAAAGCAACTTCTACAGTGCTGTCAAATTTAGTAACAGAAGTTTTTTTAACTAATTCTACTGCTTCTTTAGGAGCATAGAATTTGTCGGCTTCGATAAGTTTCAAAGCGTCTTGATATTTTTTACCAAATTTTGCCATTAAACTTTCCTCCTTGTGGTACAAACGGATAATTCCTCCCACATAAATAGTCGACTATAAATCAGTCAACGATGGTTATACCCATGCTGCGCGCAGTACCTTCTACCATTCTCATAGCAGCTTCGATATCAGCAGCATTCAGGTCAGCCATTTTAGCTTCAGCGATTTCGCGAACTTTATCGCGGCTCAATTGAGCAACTTTCTTTTTGTTTGGTTCGCCGGAACCTTTTTCCAGACCAGCAGCTTTTTTCAGCAAAACCGGTGCCGGAGGAGTTTTTGTAATGAAAGTAAAGGAACGATCTTCAAATACGGTAATTTCTACCGGAATGATCAAACCTGCTTGTTGAGCAGTACGTTCATTGAACTCCTTAACAAAAGCCATGATGTTTACACCAGCTTGGCCAAGTGCAGGGCCTACAGGAGGAGCCGGAGTAGCTTTACCAGCCGGTACCTGTAATTTTACCATTTTTACGACTTTTTTCGGCATTTATTACACCTCCTTATTATTCAGCTTCTTCAACCTGAGTAAAATCAATCTCAACAGGTGTTTCGCGTCCGAACATGCTAACCAGAACTTTCAGTTTACCACGTTCTTCATTGATTTCAGAAACGCTGCCGACACAGCCGGCAAACGGACCAGTTTTCAAACGAACCATCTGTTGTAATTGTAAATCAATTTTGGGGCGGCTTTCTTCTACGCCCATGGAGCGCATGATCTGTTTGACTTCTTCATCAGTCAAAGGAATCGGTTTAGTACCGGAACCGACAAAGCCGGTCACACCCGGTGTATTACGCACAGCATACCAAGAGCGATCATTTACAATCATCTCTACAAGCACATAACCAGGAAAAACCTTTCTCTGGACGCTGCGTTTTTTACCGTCTTTTACTTCAACCTCATTTTCCATAGGTATCACAATACGGAAAATTTCATTTTCCATACCCAAGGAATGAACTTTACGTTCCAGATTTGCGCTTACCTTATTCTCATAACCGGAATAAGTGTGGATTACATACCAACGTTTTTCTGATTCCATATTAATGATAGGGAAGCTTCCCTTTCCTCCTTACGCAGCCTTATTGCAAAATCAAGCGAAAAACAACATTGAAGAAGGAATCAATGACCCAAATCAATGCTGCACAAATAACAACCGCAATCAAAACCACTGCAGTATTAGCAATAAGCTCTTGTTTGGTAGGCCAGGTTACTTTTTTCAGTTCTACTTTAGTTTCACGCATAAAGCGTGTAATACCGCCTGCGTTCTTCACACCCGTAGTTTCCGGAACGGCCATTTTTTCACATCCTTGCTTGAATACCTGATACTAAATCACACGTTAACAAAAATTATTTAGTTTCTTTATGTAAAGTGTGTTTTTTGCAGAACTTGCAATATTTATTCAGTTCGATACGATCAGGATCGTTCTTTTTGTTTTTGTTGGTTTGATAGTTGCGTTGTTTGCACTCAGTGCAAGCCATGGTAACTAAACTGCGCATATTTAACACCTCTCTTACTCATAGATTACCAATCACAAAATTTCACTAATATAGAGTACCACAGTTAACACTCTATGTCAACAAACTTTCAAAAATATGCTAAGACCGGTCTATGTCGGACCGGTCTTAGCAGAAAACCAAGTTATCGCTCTCTTACTTATTCGTTGATAGCAGCAACAACGCCGGCGCCAACAGTACGGCCGCCTTCGCGAATTGCAAAACGCAGACCAGGCTCGATTGCGATCGGAGTGATCAGCTCTACGTCCATGGTTACGTTATCGCCAGGCATTACCATCTCAATACCTTCCGGTAATTCAGTTACGCCGGTTACGTCTGTTGTTCTGAAATAGAACTGCGGACGATAGCCGTTGAAGAACGGTGTATGACGGCCGCCTTCTTCTTTCGTCAGTACATATACTTCTGCTTTGAATTTTGTGTGCGGATGGATGCTGCCGGGTTTTGCAAGTACTTGACCGCGTTCGATATCTTTACGGTCTACACCACGCAGCAGGCAGCCGATGTTGTCTCCTGCTACTGCTTCGTCCAGTAATTTACGGAACATTTCTACGCCCGTTACTACTGTTGCTTTTTTCTCTTCTGTCATTCCTACGATCTCAATATTGTCGCCTACTTTGATGATACCACGTTCTACACGGCCTGTTGCTACTGTGCCACGGCCGGTAATTGTGAATACGTCTTCTACAGGCATCAGGAACGGTTTGTCAGTTGCGCGTTCCGGAATAGGAATGTATGCATCTACTGCGTCCATCAGTTCCATGATTTTTGCTTCGTATGCTGCGTCGCCTTCAAGTGCTTTCAGTGCAGACCCTACTACTACAGGAATGTCGTCGCCGGGGAAGTCGTAGCTGGAGAGCAGTTCACGTACTTCCATTTCTACTAATTCGATCAGTTCCGGATCGTCTACCATATCTGCTTTATTCAGGAACACTACCATTGCAGGTACGCCTACTTGACGAGCAAGAAGGATGTGCTCACGAGTTTGCGGCATCGGGCCGTCTGCTGCGGATACTACGAGGATCGCTCCGTCCATTTGTGCTGCGCCGGTGATCATGTTTTTTACATAGTCGGCATGGCCCGGGCAGTCTACGTGTGCGTAGTGGCGGGTTGCTGTTTCATATTCTACGTGGGAAGTGTTGATGGTGATTCCGCGTTCTCTTTCTTCAGGTGCTTTATCGATCATGGAGTAATCCATGAATTCTGCGCCGCCTTTAGAAGCCAATACTTTGGTGATTGCTGCGGTCAGGGTTGTTTTACCATGGTCTACGTGACCGATGGTGCCGATATTAGCATGCGGTTTTGTTCTTTCATATTTTTGCTTTGCCATTCATTTTTCCTCCGAATCTCTTTTGTTTTTTATAAAATAGGCTTTGACGCCATTTTACCATATTCGCTGTCTGCCTGTAAACTCCTGCTTGGTTTTATGACTATAATAAAAAAAACCCCATCACTGAGGTTTTATTTTTTATTGGTGGCGGCGCACGGATTTGAACCGCGGACACTCCGGGTATGAACCGAATGCTCTAGCCAACTGAGCTACGCCGCCATATTTATTTGGAGCTGATGACCAGGATTGAACTGGTGACCTTATCCTTACCAAGGATACGCTCTGCCGACTGAGCTACATCAGCATCGCAACCAAATAATCAAAATGGTTGCGGGGGCTGGACTTGAACCAACGACCTTCGGGTTATGAGCCCGACGAGCTACCAACTGCTCCACCCCGCGATGAAAACTAATTAAGAAAGTGGTGGAGAGGGTTGGATTCGAACCAACGAAGCGAAACGCGGCAGATTTACAGTCTGCTCCCTTTAGCCACTCGGGAACCTCTCCATTTGGAGCTGGCAATAGGACTTGAACCCACAACCTGCTGATTACAAGTCAGCTGCTCTACCAGTTGAGCTATGCCAGCACTTAATTAGTGACAAGGAAGATTATATATTAACATAATCATTTTGTCAACTACTTTTCAATTAATTCAGTAACTTTTTTTACAAAACTCTTTAAAAGTAAAAGTATGTTAAAGCAGCTACAGCAAGTATGATACGATAATATGCAAAAGATGTCAAGCTATATTTATGAAGAAATTTTAAAAACCACAGCACGGACCAGTAAGCAACCACAAAAGCAACCACAAAACCAATCGCCAACATCTGCAGATCATCTACTGTTAAAATACTGATATTTTTTAAAAGATCATAAAGACAGGCTACAAACATCAAAGGTACAGCAATCAAAAAAGTATAATTTGCTGCAGTCTCACGTTTTAAACCTACTAAAAGTCCACCCGCCAAAGTACTTCCCGACCGGGAAAAACCAGGCCACAACGAAAGCAACTGAAACGCCCCAACAAGCGCCGCCTGTTTTAAAGAGATCTTATCTAAATCATCCAATAATTCTGCTTGGTTATCTTTAGTCTTATATTCAGCATACATCATTAATAAAGCACCCAATACCAATCCTATCGCTACTGTAAATGGAGAAAAAAGATATTCTTTAATATATTTATATGCAAAAAAAGCCACGCCCATTACAGGCACAATACCAGCGGCTACATGCCAGACGCTCAGCCCTTTATCAGCCTGCCAGCCTTCTTTTGTAAAAAATCTAGCAAAACGTTCTTTATAAATAAAAATAACTGACAAAATCGCCCCCAGCTGTACGAAAACGTCAAAAATATCTGCCGCCGGACCATCAAAACCCAGCATATGTCCTACTATAATCATATGACCTGTTGATGACACCGGCAAAAACTCCGTTACCCCTTCTACAAAGCCTACTATTACCGCTATAAGATTCTGATCCATTATAATTATCTATCCTTCCATAATTACATTGCCACATAAATTTTACTAACTTCTACATTATACAGGTTATTATCGCTACCGCCAAGTTTAATTATATAAATTTACCTGAAATTTATCTGAATAATAAAGAAAAGGACAGCGGCGTCCATTTCCGCTGTCCTCTGAATGTTGCTGTAAACTAAAGTTCTTTTGTTTTACTTATTGGGTCAGTCACCAAAACATAAGCCCATTTGACGTCCTGTGCGAATTATATCGCTGTCTACTGGTACTAACCGTGGCTCGGAGGCAACCTTCTCAATAGGCTCCGTAACGATCTTATCGTTTTGCAGTGATACCATAACGTTATATTCCTTGCGCATGCAAGCCTCGGCCGCTGCTACACCATAACGCGTAGAAAGAACTCTGTCGAAAGGTGTAGGCGTGCCGCCTCTTTGTAAATAACCTAATACAGTACACCGCGATTCGATACCCGTTTTTTCCTCTATCTCGCGAACCAGTTTTTCTCCTGCTCCACCAAGACGGATGGGCTCGAAGCTGCCCTTGACCATGCGCGCGATCGACATTTCCCCGCCCACAGGTCGTGCCCCTTCAGCTACAACAATAATACTGAATTGTTTCCCAGCAGCCTGGCGGGCCCTGATTTTTCCGATAACCGAGTTGATACTGTAAGGGATCTCCGGTATCAAAATAACATCTGCTCCGCCGGCTATGCCGGAATGCAATGCGATCCAGCCAGCATAACGTCCCATAACTTCCAGCGCCATAACGCGATGATGGGATTCTGCCGTTGTATGGATCCTATCCAAAGCTTCTGTAGCCATCGCCATTGCTGTGTCAAAACCAAAAGTACGTTCTGTACACGGAAGGTCGTTATCGATCGTTTTAGGTACCCCCACGACCTTTATTCCGCATTCTTTAGCCAGCCTTGCAGCTATATTTAAGCTGCCGTCTCCGCCGATAACCACTAAAGCTTCAATACCATGTTTTTCAAGATTAGCCAATACTTCCGCGCGTTTATCATAATAAACCAATTCCCCGTTTTCTTCTACTGCAAATTTAAAGGGATTGTCGCGGTTAGTTGTTCCAAGAATTGTTCCGCCCCGCGGCAGAATACCTGAAACATCTTTGTAATCCATCAGTCCCATCCGGCCTGTCACGAGGCCGTTAAAACCATTTTCTATGCCAAATATTTCATATCCATTATTAAGAGCTGTTTTCACTACAGCCCTGATGACTGCATTTAACCCGGGACAATCGCCGCCGCCAGTCAAAACTGCCAGTCTTTTCTTTGCTTGGCTCATTGCTTACCTCGCTTTTTAATCAACGTTCCAAACCGTAAAACCTTCCGAACTGATACGGATCGATTCCGTTCCATCAAATTTATCATAACAGAGTTTTCCTTCTTCAAGGTAACCCGGCCAAGCTGTTACAATCACAAATTTCTCACTAAGTTTATGCAGCAAAGCATCAACATCAATATGAAACACCGGTACGAACAGTGTTTGCAGACGATCCAACAAAATAACTTCGCTGTCATATCCTTCCAATATGTCTGCCATCATCTCAGGTGCTTTTGCCTGACGTTCTCCAGGAGGAACCTCCAAAAATTTTTCAGTAATTAAAAGGCGGCAATCGATGTAATCCCACTTTTTCTCTTCAGCAGCTTCACGCAATACTTTACTTTTACCGCTGCCCGGTTTACCTGTTACGACAACTACTTTTACATCGTGATCTTTAACGCCTTCTACAATTTTTACAAATTCTTCTACTTGGCTCATGTCCATTACCTCCCAATTACGCTCAGCGTAAAATTTGCCCTTCACTTTCTAGTTATTGCTATATTCGCTGTTTATTTACGAAATCCTTTAAAAAAATAACATCATTCAGAAAAATCTAAATGATGTTGCTTTTTTGTTTCACATTTATCAATTTATTAATCACGTTTACGATGACTGAACCGTTCGCTGGGATCAATAGCTAAAAGCCCACTATAAACCTCACTCAGATCAGTGTTATCATTACGATTTGTAATGTACTTTTCTAATTTGCGTTTTACTCTCTGCAAAGCATTATCAATTGATTTGATGTGCCTATCCAGTTCAACGGCAATTTCCTGATAAGATTTGCCATCCAGATAACTCATCAAAACCTTCCACTCAAGGTCACTGAGAATATTATTCATCTTATTCTCAATATCAGCAAACTCTTCCCTGCTGATAATCATATCTTCAGGATTAGCAACTTTAACACCGGAAATAATATCCAACAACGTTCTATCAGAATCCTCTTCATAAATAGGCTTATTCAAAGAAACATATGAATTAAGAGGAATATGCTTCTGCCTGGTAGCTGTTTTTATAGCAGTAATAATCTGTCGAGTAACGCACAATTCAGCAAAAGCTCTGAAAGATGACAGTTTATCGCCGCGAAAATCACGGATAGCTTTATAAAGGCCTATCATTCCTTCCTGAATGATATCCTCGCGTTCGGCGCCTATTAAAAAATAGCTTCTGGCTTTAGCCCGCACAAAATTACGGTATTTATGCAAAAGATATTCCTGGGCAAGTGCGTTATCTTCTTGTTTAGCCTTTAAGACGACATCTTCATCCGCCATGTTTTCAAAAGCAGCATAGGGATTATATGGCGTTTCCGTACTCATTGGCACAACCTCCGTTTCCTAGGAATTTCCTGCATCTGTCAGCTTTTTCATTATACTCCATAGTTATGTCAGCGTCAATTTTTAGGTATTGCGCCGCAGCTTTTCAAAATGATCCAGAATATGCTCCTGCAGCCTGCCGCCAAGTTCATTACGTCCCAAACCCCTAGCAAGTCGTTCGCTGCGCTGCGCGATCTGTTTTTTTGTAAGCAGATATTCTTCACGAAATTCACGCGCCGAAATCCTATAGGCCCCACTCCCTAAAACATTCAGCTGTTCTGCATAATCACTGGTCACAACAAAAACACTGCTTCCGCTCTTAACAAGATCATATACGCGTCGTTCAATCCATGAATCAGCGGTTTCACCTTCATTCGTGAAAACAATCTCCAAAGCTCCGTTTTTTTCGAATGATGCAACTCCCTGTACTTCCTGGGCATCAAAAACAACAATTCCTGAATATCCTTTAAAAGCTATATACTCGGCTAATTTTTCTTTTAAAAGTTCACGGGCATGCTCAAGGTTCTCTTCACGGAATTTACGAAAATCCTGCCAACTGTTGATAACATTGTAACCGTCCACTACAAGCCATTCTTTCATACTTTAAACGCCCGCCTGCACCCGGCGCTGACGTACGACCTCGTACAGCAAAACGGCACCTGCCGCCGAAGCATTCAGCGAAGAAACTCCCCCCTGCATCGGCAGACTGACAATGATATCACACTTCTCTTTTACAAGGCGTCCCAGTCCTTTTCCTTCAGCACCAACTACAATGACCATCGGGCCAGTCAAATTACTTTTGTAATAATCCTCACCGTTCATATCCGCACCGGCAATCCAAAAACCAAGTTTTTTCAATTCTTCAATCGTCTGCGGAATATTACCAATTTGAACTACTGGGACATATTCAACAGCACCGGCAGAAATTTTCGCTACCACAGCATTTAGCGGACAGCTGCGACGCTTGGGAAGCAGCACACCATGCACACCAGCAGCATCCGCCGTTCTAATCAGCGCTCCCACATTCTGCGGGTCCTGCAGCTCATCAAGCAGCAGCAAAAAAGGAGTTTCATCTTTCTCTTTTGCCAATGCCAAAACCTCTTCTAAACTGTGAAAGCGAATAGGTGCAGCTAAGGCAACAAACCCCTGATGCCGCAAGCCATCTGCCAGTTTATCCAATCTTTCAGCTTTACAAAATTCCAAAACTACGCCCGCAGTCTTCGCCAGGCCAATAATCTCACTGACACTGCCGCCTTTGATTCCGTCCTGCACCAACAGTTTATTAATAGATCTGCCGCTGCGCAAGGCTTCTGTTACAGAATTGCGTCCGGCAAGAATTTCTTCAGACATAGCTCCTCCTAATTATCACTGTTGTTTTTGTTTTGCCGCTAAAATAGCGTCCAAACGTCCGCAGCTCATTGCACCTTCTCTGCATATACCTTCACTTACGCAAGTAGGACCGGCATTTTCAAATAATACCGGTGCGGCTTTTTTACATTCAGCCAGCATTTTTTCTGCAAGCTGCCTGATCTCCCACTGGGCACGATTACAGCAGCGCAGGCTAAAGAAATTCATCAAAGACCTGACATTAAATGTTGCCACAATTTTAGTTTCAGCCGCATTAGGAAGTACATAACGGGCATCCTCTGCCGGGATTCCAAATTCATCAGTAAATTCATTATACCTAGCCTGAATATCAGCCATAAGCTGTTCAAACTTAGCTTTTGCCTCAGGCCTTGAGGAAATAGTAGGAGGCATAATAGTTTCAAAATCATGCTCTTTTACATAACGCTGCGATTGCTGTGAATAAGAAGCGATACGGTGACGCACCAGCTGGTGCGTCAATACTCTGGAAACTCCTTCTATAGCGAAAGTAAATGTAACATGTTCCAATGTCGAAAAATGTCCCATTTCCACAAGTTTACGCACTAATTTTGCTGCCTGTTCATCAGACATTGTTTCTTCAAGCTGGGCTGCACCAACGGGAGAATAGCACAGACGTGCGCTCATAGCAACTGTCTTTTCCGGTTCCGGTGTGTGTCTGAGTAATTTTACTTCCATGTTAATTCACCCTTTCTTCTGCATAGCCTCAGAAATAATTACAAAAGAACGCTCTAATATCTCCTCCAGTCGTTCTTCCCTGTCGCTCAAAAATAACCAGCCCAACAGCGCTTCAAATGCTGTTCCCATACGATATTCATGTACGGAGGCGCTTTTAGGCACTATCGATTTAGTATTACGGCCGCGCCTGGCAATATAGGCTTCTTCTTCCGTCAAATCCGACAGCAATGCCTCCATTGCCTTCGCCTGCATAACCGCCGATACCATTTTTGAACCCAAATCATGTATAACACGAACCTGCCCTGAGGTTGGCAGCAGCCTCAACCTTACATAAAGAGAAAAAACAACATCACCGATATATGCCAAAAGTATCGGATTAAGTTGTTTCGGTTCTCCGTAAGTCAGCCCGGCAGCCGTACAGGCTGCCAAAGCATGAGCTTTTATTTGCTGATATTGTTCAAACTTCACTGTTTTTTCCAACGTACGCCTTGAGGCGTATCCTCCAGAACAATTCCTATCTCGCTTAATTTATTACGTAAAGCATCAGCCTGTGCATAGTCCTTATTGCTCCTGGCTTCCTGGCGCATAGCAATAAGCATTTCCATCAGTGGTTCTTCCAAACCGCAACTTTCAGCTTCAACAGCACCTTGAGTTGATTCCAGTACTCCAATAATAGAACACATTTCAGAGAAAACACTTTGCAATATAGACACAAGCTTTCCATCCGGTTTACTGCCGACGCTGACAATACTTTGATGATAAATATTAATTTCCTTTGCCAAAGCAAACATATGACTGATTGCCAAAGCAGTATTAAAATCATCACGCATGGCTTCCATAAACTCGTTGCGCAGTTCCAAAACTTTTCTTCGCAGCTTCAGGCTTTCCTCTGTCGGGCCAGCATTCATCAAAGCCATTAAGGCCTGCAGATTTTCCTGAGCCGTTTTCAACCTGGACAAGCTGCGCTGCGCTTCCGCCAACCTCTCATCACTAAAGTCCAATGGACTGCGGTAATGAGTGGAAAGAATAAAAAAGCGCAGTGTTTCCGGCTCATAATGCTCGAGGATATCAATAACCATAAAGAAATTACCTAATGATTTAGACATTTTCTCTTCATTAACAGTGATAAACCCGTTATGCAGCCAGTATTTAACAAAGGGATGGCAACCTGTACAGCCTTCAGATTGTGCAATCTCATTTTCATGATGCGGAAAAATCAAATCACTGCCGCCGCCATGAAAATCAAAGGTTTCTCCCAAATATTTCATACTCATTGTTGAGCATTCGATATGCCAGCCAGGACGTCCTTCACCCCAGGGACTGCTCCAGGAAGGCTCTCCCGGTTTAGCAGCCTTCCACAAGGCAAAATCCATTGGATTATGCTTTTTATCGTTGACATCAACGCGCGCACCTGCCATCATATCTTCCAGATTACGCCCGGAAAGTTCACCGTAATGCTCAAATTTTTCAACGCTATAATAAACATCGCCGTCCATTTCGTAGGCATAACCACGATCAATAAGAGCTTTTACAGTTTCAATGATTTCCTCCATATGCTCAGAAACACGCGGATATACATGTGCACGACGCACATTGAGCTTATCCATTACCTCAAAATAAGCATCTATATAACGTCCGCAGACATCACTCCATAAAACGCCTTCTTTATTGGCAGTGTTGATTATTTTGTCATCGACATCAGTAAAATTCTGTACATGCAGAACATCATAGCCCTCATGCTCCAAAAAACGGCGGATAACATCCCATGTTACAAATGGACGCGCATTACCAATATGCGGATGGTTATAAGGCGTAACACCGCAGACATAAATATTAGCTTTACCCGGATGTACCGGTACAAACTCTTCTTTTTGTTTCGTCAATGTATTGTAAACTCTAATCGTCATTCTAAGCTCTCCTCTACAGAGTAATACCTGCCTTAGCAAGGCTCGCCCTAATTCTGGCTTCTGTACGTTCCAAACCAAGCAACGGCACCATTTCAGCCAGTTCCGGGCCATGCTGATTTCCTGTTAAAGCAACACGGATCGGCATAAATACAGCTTTGCCACCCAGCTTGGTAGCTTTTTGGATAGCTTTGAAAGCAGCTTTTACAGCAGGTCCATCTAAAACTTCCAGCTTAGGCAATTCTTCGAACAACATATTCATTACTGTTGGTACTGATTCTTCCTGCAGAACTGCAGCAGCCTCTGCATTTTCAAATTCAAATTCATCACTGAAATACATAGCGACACATTCAGGGATCTGCGCAGCAAAAGCAACATGCTCTTTGGCTGTAGCAACTACACGTTTAAGCCATTCCAGCTTTTCGCCACACTCATCACCTGTCATATAGCCGGCAGCAACCATATGCGGCTTAGCTGCGGCAAAAAAAGCTTCCTCATCCAACTGCCGCATATAGTGCTGATTGATCCAGTTCAGTTTATCGATTTCAAAAACAGCGGGATTTTTAGCGACATGCTCCATCGAAAAGGCCTGAATCAACTCTTCCATACTGAAAATCTCCTGTTCGCTGTTCGGAGCCCAGCCCAGTAATGCCAGGAAATTATCAATGCCTTCCGGCAGATACCCCAACTGACGATACTGATCAACAGAAGTAGCGCCATGGCGTTTAGACATTTTTGTGCGATCCTTACCTAAAATCAATGAAATATGACCGAATGTAGGCTGTGTAAAGCCCAGCGCATCATAAATAAGGCATTGGCGCGGAGTATTTGACAAATGCTCTTCAGCACGAATAACATGAGAAATTTTCATCAACGCATCGTCAATTACTACAGCATAATTATAAGTAGGAATGCCGTCAGATTTTACGATAACAAAATCTCCGATTCCGTTAGAGTCAAAAACGACATCGCCGCGAACCATGTCGCGGACAAGTATCTGCTGATCAGCAGGCACACGAAAACGTACGGTTGGTTTGCGTCCTTCAGCTTTGTACTGTTCTATTTGTTCAGAAGTAAGATTACGGCATTTGCCCATATAACGAGGCATTTGCCCTTTGGCAGACAAAGCCTGACGTTCTGCTTCCAGCTCTTCATCTGTGCAGTAACAATAGTAGGCCTTACCTTCAGCCAGCAGCTGATCAGTATATTTTTTATACAGTTCAAGACGCTCTGTTTGACGATAAGGACCGTATTCCCCACCTACATCAATACCTTCGTCCCAATTCAAGCCTAACCATTTTAAGGCAGCCTTGATATTCTCTTCAGATTCGCGGCTGGAACGCTCAAGGTCAGTATCCTCGATACGCAAAACAAGCTTGCCGCCCATTTTACGGGCAAACAGCCAGTTAAATAAAGCACTGCGAGCGCCGCCGATATGGAACGGTCCAGTCGGACTCGGCGCAAATCTTACTCTGATTTCATTAGACATTAGAATGATCCCTCCAAAAATACTTATCTTGAATATTATACCACAAGGGCATGTATGAGTGCTAAGTCCGTAAAGACCTCACTAAGTACTCAAACGATACCACAAGGACATATATGAGTACCTCGTTTCAGTAAAGCGAATTTACATCATCCTCTGATAATACTTACAACAGCCTCTGACGCCATACCTTCCCCCCGCCCAACAAAACCTAATTTCTCTGTTGTCGTTGCTTTTACATTGACAGCACTTCTTTCAATCCGCATTTCCCGGGCAATATTAGCCGCCATCTGTTCAATATAGGGAGCCAGCTTAGGCCGCTGTGCCATAATAGTCACATCGGCATTGTTTATCTGCCAGCCATGCTTTTGCAGTAAACCAACCACCTGCCTCAACAGCAGCATACTATCGGCATCTTTAAATTTCATATCCGTATCCGGAAAATGCCTGCCAATATCACCAAGACCCGCTGCGCCAAGCAGAGCATCCATCAATGCATGAAGGGCCACATCGGCGTCAGAATGTCCTAACAACCCTGATTCATAAGGAATCTCAACTCCGCATAAAATCAATTTACGGTCAGCAGCAAGTTTATGTACATCGTACCCGCAGCCTACACGAAACTGCGGCCAGTTATTATTTTTTTCTATCATCTTACAAGGCCTCTGCTTTTACATAAATTTTCTGCCAGGATCAAATCTTCCGGCGTTGTAATCTTAATATTCTCATAGCTTCCTTCAGCAACAGCAACAGCTATTCCCAAACGTTCTATCAGTGAAGCGTCATCCGTTACATTACCATGCTGTTTCTGCAAAAGCTCGTATGCCTGCTTTAAAATACTGATTTTAAAAATCTGCGGTGTCTGCACAGCACGCAGAGTACTGCGCACAGGCGTATACTGCACAAGATTATTTTCATCCACAACCTTAACCGTATCCTTAACAGGCACAGCAGCAATGGCCGCGCCGCTATCGGCAGCAGCTTTCAACACTCTTTTAAAAACCTCTTTGCCGGCAAAAGGACGAGCACCGTCATGCACAGCTATATAACCATCACTCTCCGTAACTGCAGACAGAGCATTAGCAACAGAATCCTGTCGTTCCTTTCCGCCGGCAACAACACAGAAAGGCAACAGCGGATAATACTCCTTACTGTATTCCTCCAGCATCAATTCTGCTTCCTTGACCTCCTGTGGCCGTACAACAGCGATCACTCTGCTCACACAGTCTGTATCAGCCAGCATTCTCATACACTGTACCAGAAGCGGCAATCCGCCCACATCGGCAAAAGCTTTATTTTTACCTAACCCCAAGCGGCTTCCTAACCCTGCAGCCGGAACAATCGCTATGATTTTTTCCATAAACGCCCCCGCTATTTCAGTTTCGCGAAAATCATTCTACCTGCTGAAGTCTGCAGGACAGAAGTTACTACAACAGCAGTATTTTCACCTACCAGTTTTTTACCGCCTTCAACAACGATCATTGTACCATCTTCAAGATAAGCAACGCCCTGATTATTTTCTTTGCCATCTTTAACGACAAAAACATTCATCTCTTCCCCCGGAAGAACCACCGGCTTAATGGCGTTAGCCAGATCATTGATATTAAGCACACTGACGCCTTGGATCTCGGCAACTTTATTAAGATTGAAATCATTAGTTATAATAACAGCTTCTGTCTGTTTAGCCAATTTCACCAATTTAGCATCTACTTCATTCAAATCTTCAAAATCAGTATCTTCTACAAGCAATTGTTCTTTATTTTTCTGCTGTATCTCCTGAATAAGATCCAAACCTCGGCGGCCTTTGGCCCGTTTCAGATTATCAGACGAATCTGCCAGCTTCTGCAATTCTTCCAAAACAAAGTTGGGAACGATCAAACGACCTTCCAGAAAACCTGTTTTCAGAATATCAATAATACGACCGTCGATAATGACACTGGTATCCAGTAATTTATTTTTACTGTACAATCTGTCACTCAGCGCCAACGATTTAACTGCAGCCGGTTTTACCGCACCTTTTAAGCTAGGAATACTGCGGTTAAAAAAGCCTACGATATCCTTATGCTTACGTAAAGCAACTTTCGCCCCAATAATAGAAAGCACCAGACTAAAGATCAAAGGAATATAGGGACCAATAATCGGCAAATGCGAAAAAGGCCCACCCAAAAGGTTAGCCAAAATCAAACCAATACCAATACCAAGCGTCATAACAAGAATATCACTGGTCGGCACCTTGGATAAAACGATCGCCATACGTTCCGTATAGCCCATAATATGATAAATAAGCACCGGTGCAACAGCTACACCAAGACCACCAAAAACAAAGATGCCCACAGCACCTGAAACAATAGTTGCCAAAGCTATGCCAAAAAAGCCGTTGTCATAAAGATCGTAACCAAAAAAATCCGAAATATAAGGCAGTAAATATTCAGTAAGTATGAGTCCGGTAAGCGCAAACACAACGACAATGGTCAGCTTCAAAATCCTGTTTAACATCTTTACACCTCCTTTCTTTAAATAATATGGATAATATAATATTTTACTACAATTTTCGTATTAAAAACAGCTAAAAAAATAAAATACGTCGGAAAATCCGACGTATTTCACTAAAAAAACTTATTCAGCCAGTTTTCAATATCCTGCTGTTCAGCATTTTTTACAAGCATCACTTCGCTGATCAAAATCTGTCTGGCTGTACCCAATAATCTACGCTCGCCGGTAGATAATTTTTTTTCATTCTCCTGCACCTGCAATGTTCTTATTACATCGGCAACTTCAAAAACATTACCGCTTTTCATTTTTTCCAAATACATATTAAAGCGTCTGTTCCATGTAATAGCTTTATTGTAATTATCAGGACGTTCTTCCAAAACTTTTTCAACGGCATCGATATCATCATTTTCGATAACATGCCTCAAGCCAACACGTTCCACACTGTCGACCGGAACCATGACCTTCATCTCTCCAAGAAGCATTGCCAGGATCAGATAGTCGACACTTTGACCGTCACGTTCACGCTTTTCTATTGTTTTTACTACTCCGGCGCCGTGCATCGGATATACGACTTTGTCTCCTACTGCAAACATCTTCTGCCCTCCTAAGGAACACGCTATTTTTATATGTATTTATTTTAACACCTCCTGTTATTTTTGTCAAAATTTTATTATTTTATCATAGCTCCATATTTGTGTCAATCATTTTTTATATAAATTTTCTGATTTTATTTTAAAATAAACAAAAAAGAGCGGAGAAACCTCCGCTCTTTTAAGCAAAAACCTTATCCAGCGCTTCTTCCAAAGTTTTAACCTGCACAACACCATTGCAGGGTTCATCCAATGACAGCTTGCCCATTGGCAAAACAAATCTTTTAAAGCCAAGATTCATAGCATCCTTGATACGCCTTTCCGGCGAACCTATTCGTCGCACTTCTCCTGTAAGCCCCACTTCACCCATGACTAATACGCCATGCGGAATCGGCCGATTACGATAGCTGGATACCAGCGCAGCAGCCACAGCCAGATCTGCAGCTGGCTCAGTGACTCTCATCCCGCCAACTACATTGACGTAAGCATCGTAAGCGCCAAAATCCATTCCTAAGCGCCGTTCCAAAATCGCCAAAAGCATAGTGACCCGATTATAATCAAATCCAACAGCAGTGCGTCGGGGCATCCCATACGGTGTTTTGGCAACCAAAGCCTGCACTTCAACTAAAATAGGCCTGTTACCTTCCAGGCAGGCACAAACAACTGAACCGGAAGCATCGTTACTGCGTTCTTCCAGGAATAATCCTGCTGGATTACTTATTTCCTGCAGCCCACTGGCTTCCATAGAAAAAATACCGCTTTCATTTGTAGAGCCAAAACGATTTTTCAAGGCACGCAGCACCCGAAAAGAATAGGATCTATCCCCTTCAAACTGCAGCACCACGTCGACCATATGTTCAAGCAATCGCGGGCCGGCAATATTACCGTCTTTAGTCACATGACCGATAATAAGCACGGCAATGCCGCTGGTTTTTGCAAAACGCAGCAATTTCGCCGTACACTCGCGCACCTGTCCGACACTGCCTGCTGCAGTAGGCAGCTCGCTGTTGTACATAGTCTGAATAGAATCAATTACCAACAATGCCGGCTGCACTTCCTGTGCCTGCAGTAAAATAATATTCAAATCGGTAGCCGTCATCACCAGCAGGTTTTCACCGCTGCTGCCTAAACGTCTCGCCCGCATTGCTGTTTGCGCTTCTGATTCTTCACCAGAAACATACAAAACTTTTATATTATTCCGGCTAAACTTCATGCCGGCATCCAAAAGCATAGTCGACTTGCCAATGCCCGGGTCTCCGCCCAACAAAACCAGGCTGCCGGGAACAATCCCTCCCCCAAGCACACGATCAAATTCACGGATACCTGTCTGCAGACGGCTGAGGGACTGTTCCGCCACCTGATGCAACGGTTTGGGCTTAGCGGTTTCGCCTACAGGCAGGTAACTCTGTCCAGGACGTTCAGGCACGTCCATTTCTTCGACAAAGCTGTCCCATTGACCACATTCCGGACACTTTCCCAACCATTTAGCCGTTACATAACCACACGACTGACAAACGAAACGTATTTTCGGTTTTGCCATTACGGACGTTCCTCTCCAGCTGCAACCAAGGCTTCTTCCTTGTGCGCTTCTTCTTTATCAAAATAGATTTTACCAGCCTCATCAGTACGGGTCAAAATAGTATCACCGCGTTTTAATTCTGAAGCCAGATACAAATCGGAAACAGGATCCTCAACCAGTTTCCTTAAAGCCCTGCGCAGAGGCCGTGCACCATAACGCGTATCCTTGCCAGCTTTTAAAAGCTCGGCCTTAGCCTCATCAGTAACCTTGATATCAAGGCCATTTTCCTGCAAACGACCTGAAAGTTCTTTGAGCATCTGTTCGACAATTTGTCGCAGTTCTGCTTCACCAAGCGGATCAAAGACCAGAATTTCATCAATTCTATTTAAAAATTCAGGACGGAAGATTCTTTTTACTTCTTCCAATACAGCACTTTTGCGTCCGTCGTTTACCTGTTTCTCACCAGTCGCAAATCCCAACGGCTTGCTGTCCAGTAAAGCTCTGGCACCAGCGTTGCTGGTCATAATGATAACAGCATTTTTAAAATCAACAGTCCGTCCCTGCCCGTCAGTCAAGCGGCCGTCTTCCATAATCTGCAGCAGCAAGTTGAAAACATCAGGATGCGCTTTTTCAATTTCATCCAGCAAAATTACCGAATAGGGCCGCCGGCGCACAACATCTGTCAGCTGACCGCCTTCTTCATAACCAACATAACCAGGAGGAGCACCTACCAACCGAGAAGTAGTATGCTTTTCCATATATTCAGACATATCAAATCTAATCAAAGCACGTTCATCGCCAAAAAGGTTCTCTGCCAGCGCTTTAGCCAGCTCTGTTTTACCTACCCCGGTAGGTCCTAAGAACAGGAACGATCCTACAGGGCGGTTTTTATCCTTAAACCCGGCTCTGGCTCTACGGATAGCTTTTGCAACAGCGTCAACAGCCGCATTTTGACCGACCACACGCTCATGCAGCGCCTCCTCCAAATGAATAAGTCTTTTAGATTCACCTTCGGTAAGCTTACGCAGTGGAATATTTGTCCAGGAAGCAACTACTTCGGCAACATCTTCTTCACTTACCGTCAATTTGCTGCTTGATCCACTGCGCTGCGACTGACGCTCACCATCAAGCTGTTCCTGCAGCTTGCGTTCTGCGTCACGCAATTCAGCAGCACGTTCATACATTTGCTGAGTAATAGCCGATTCTTTTTCAATGCGCACTTTTTCAAGCTGTTGTTCAATTTCCCGCTGCGGCAAGGAAATCTTATAGCTTTGCAGCCGTACCCTCGAACAGGCTTCATCCATTAAATCGATAGCTTTGTCCGGGAGATTACGGTCAGTGATATAACGATCAGACAGACGCACTGCCGCCATAATCGCCTCATCTGTGATTTGAATACGATGAAAAGCTTCATATTTATCGCGCAGTCCCTTCAAAATCTCAATTGAATCATTAACATCAGGAGCACCTACAACGATAGGTTGAAAACGACGTTCCAGTGCCGCATCTTTCTCAATATTTTTCCGGTATTCGTTTAAAGTAGTGGCTCCTATAGCCTGCATTTCACCTCTGGCCAAAGCCGGTTTTATAATATTTGCAGCATCAATAGCGCCCTCTGCGGCACCTGCTCCGATGATAGTATGCAGTTCGTCAATAAAAAGAATAATATTTTTATTTTCTTTTACTGCTTCCAGTAATTCTTTCAAACGTTCCTCAAATTCACCGCGGTATTTTGTTCCCGCCACCAGATACCCGATCTCCAGCGAGAACACAATTTTCTCACGCAGTATCTCCGGAACATTACCGTCAACAATTCGCTGGGCCAGGCCCTCGGCAATAGCCGTTTTACCAACGCCGGACTCTCCAATCAACACCGGATTATTTTTTGTACGCCGACACAGAATCTGAATAATGCGTTCAACCTCTTTTTCGCGGCCAACAACAGGATCAATTTTTCCATCTGAAGCCAGCTGATTGAGATTGCGGCCAAATTCCGACAGCATTTCCAACACATTGCTCTTTGTTTCCACATCGCTGTCGCCAGCATTATAATTGCCATCTGTCAATGGCTGATTATCATAAACAGCCTTAATGACCTTCATGACCTGTTCTGCCGTAACGTTAAAGCGCCGCAATACCTGAGCAGCCACGCCTTCTCCTTCACGCAGCAAACCCAACAGCAAATGTTCGGACCCTACATAGTGCAGCTTAAAAGCTGCTGCTGCTTCACCAGCAAGCTCTAAGGCCCGTTTGGCACGCGGGGTATAACTGATCATCAGCTCAGTGCTGCCAGCGGGCTCCATCCAGCTTTCCAGCTCTTTTATGACCGCCTGATTATCAATGCCAAGTTTTTCTAGAATCTTCTTGGCAAAACAATTTTCAACATTCAGCAACGCCAGCAAGATATGTTCTGTTCCAACATGATCATGACCCTTATCCAATGCAAAACGCATCGCGTCTTCCAAAATACCTTTGGCACGTTCAGTAAAACGATTCATGATCTGTTCTTCTCTAGCTTTTGGTTTCAACAGCCCATCTAAAAACTCTTTGGCATTGAAAACAGTTCCCGACAAAAAATTAGACGGAGCCAATTCTTCAACACAATCCGAGCACAGCCATTTGTCGATTTGTTTATCGTTGACCACGCATACCACGTGGACCACAGCTTCTTTTAATCCGCATTTCTGACATAACATATCAATTCACCTCACTCACGTTCTGTCATTTTAGTAATAGCCGTCTCCAAAACAGCTCTTTTTTTAGCTTCATCAGCATCCAGAATTTCCATCATATACTGCAACAGTGATTTTTCGCGCCTGCTGATCAAACGGTTAGCAGCCCAGTGCTCAATCAAATCATGCACTGTCGGCTCACAGTTCTCTTCCTGCAATTCATGAGGCATCACCCTTACAATACGGACAAAGCCGCCGCTTCCGCGTCTGGATTCGACCATAAACCCCCGTTCAGGAGTAAAGCGCGTGCTCAGCACATAACTGATCTGCGACGGTGCGCACGACAGTTTATCGGCAAGTTCATTACGCTGTACTAAAACAGCGTCCTCTCTGTCCTCTAAAAGCTGTCTGATGATGAAATTTTCTATTGCATCTGCAAGATTTCTCATCTTAATTACCTTCCTTTTATCGTTTCAGCATTAAAGTCAAACTTTTCTGCCGGCATCTATAATTAGATTAATTCTATTATATTTGACCTTTCGACTTTTGGCAAGTAAATTATTCGTGAACATCTTTTCAGCAGAAAAAAACAAGCAGACGCATAAAACTCGTCTGCTTGATCAATTTTTTTATTTTTGCAGCTTCCTGGCAAATTCATAACCAAGCTGCCTTGCTGCTTCCAGGTCTTCTGGCTGTGCCTTCCATTTACAGGTAAAACCCGGTTCCAACTCAAAACCAGCCGCTGTCAGCAAAGCTTCCATATCTTTCTGAGCTCCGCCGGCCCAGCCATATGTACCGAAAACAGCTGCTTTTTTACCTGTTGGGTTTAAGCCTTTAAGGTATACAAGCAGACTGCCCATAGTGGGCAGCATTCCGCTGTTCAGTGTTGAAGAGCCGATGATCATACCACCTGCTTCAAATAAATCCGCAACAGCAGTACTATTCGGAGTTTCGTTCATACGCAGCAGCACAGCATCACTACCGGCACTGACAACACCCTCCAGCACAGCACGAGCCATTTGCTCCGTAGCGCCCCACATCGTATCATAGGCAATAACTACACTGCTGCCGCTCACGCCTTTGCCCCAGGCAGCATATTTGGCAATAATTTCCTGAATATGACTGCGCCAGATAATACCATGGGCTGTAGCTATCATCTTTAAATCAAGCGCCGCTGCTTTCGCCAGCGCTTTATCAATTAATTTCGCATATGGCCAGAGTATATTGGCAAAATATTTTTTTGCTTCATAAAAAAGTATTCCCAGATCCACTTCATCATCAAAACGTTTAGCAGCCGCATAATGCTGGCCAAAAGCATCATTAGAAAACAAAATCCCATCATCTGCACAATAGGTTGCCATACTGTCAGGCCAGTGCAGCATTGGTAAAGTTACAAAAGTCAATTCACGTTTGCCTAATGATAATTTATCGCCATCCTTCACGACCTGAAAATCATATAAATCACCATAATGACGAATTGCTTCCGCCTTCCCTTGAGCTGTAATAAAAAACTTAGCATTCGGAGCCGCTTTGACCAGCGCCGGCAATGCCCCTGCATGATCCGGTTCCACATGGTTCACTATTACGTAATCAATTTTTCCAGGGTCGACAACACGTTCAATCTTTGCCAATAATTCTTCAGCAAACATCGCTTTCACTGTATCGATCAAACAGATTTTTTCATCCATGATCAAATATGAATTATATGAAGCACCGCGTTCCGTCTTATATCCGTGAAAATCACGCACAGCCCAGTCAACAACACCCACATCATAAATTTTAGGAGCTATTTCCAATGGCATCATTTTTTACACTTCCTTTCTGAAAAACTGCTTCTTTATTTATTATATAAGCAAATCACAGCAAAGTAAAAATTTCTTTTAACAAAAAACAGTAAATTCTACTTACAAAATTCTATGCCTGATATTATTTTCACAAGGCCCGTTCAATAACACTGTGCTGACCTTTATCAATAAACAACCCTATTTGGTGGAAACTGCTCAAACTACTGCGATGTCCAATACTGACTATGGTAGTATCCGGCATTAAAGTTTCAACAAGCTTATACATCACCGCTTCTGTCTCCTCATCTAAAGCAGAAGTAGCTTCATCTAAAAACAGCCATGACGGTTGATAGATCAGTGCCCTTACAAAAGCCAGCCTCTGCTGTTCACCGCCGCTAAGCACATGTGACCAGTCTGCTTCGACATACAGGTCTTTTGCCAGGTAGCCAATCCGACATTGCTCCAGCAACATCACCAACTCTTCATCTGTTTTATGGCAACTGCCTGGATAAAGCAACGCTTCTTTCAATGTTCCCAATGGTAAATAAGGTTTTTGCGGAATAAACATCAGTTTCTCGGCAGCAGGCAGTTCCAATTTACCATGCACATATGGCCAGATACCAGCCACAGCACGCAGCAATGTACTTTTACCGCTGCCACTTGCGCCTTTGATCAGGATATTTTTATTTCGGCCGGGTACTAAAGTAAAATTGACATTTTTCAATAAGATCCTTTCATCTGGTAATTCAACCTGCAAGGACGCAGCTACGATAGTATCGTTGCGACTTTCCATTCGTTCAAGATCAATCTGCGGTTTTTCCTGTTTTACCTCGTGCATATGTACCCCAAAACCCGTAAGACGCTCTACAACTGCCCGCCATTCAGCCAAAGAAGCATACATATCTACAAAATATGATAATGATTCCTGCACCCTGCCAAAGGCACTGGCAATCTGGATCAGGCCGCCTAATGTTATTTCCTTACTTAAGTAACGCGGCATAGCCACTACGAAAGGGAAAATAATTGCAATCTGTGAATAGCCGGAATTAAGCCAGACCAACTGTTTTTGTTTTTCTACTATCTTCCAGAAATTATCCAGCAGCAGTTTAAAACGCTTCTTAAATACGCCGCCTTCCTGTTTCTCACCGCTGTAAAACGCTACACTTTCAGCATTTTCCCTCATTCGCATCATACTGAAACGAAAATCCGCTTCATAACGTTGCTGAACAAAATTCAGCCCTACCAGTTTTTTACCAATCAAATGAGTAAGCCCTGTGCCAACAATGGAATAAACCAAGGCTACCCAAACCAGATAGCCTTCAATATGCCACACTTGCCCCGCCAAAGTAAATTCCAGTGAACCTGACAGTTCATATAAAATAAATACGAAAGACACAAAAGTACAAAAAGCCTTTAAAACACCGATACTGAACTTTAACGTCATCTCAACAAACAAACGCACATCCTCACTAATACGCTGGTCAGGGTTATCAGTATCAGAGCCGAACATCTGCAGACGATAGTAGGTCTTATTTTTCAACCATTCATCAATATACCTGTTAGTCAGCCAACGACGCCAGTTAAGCACCAGTACCTGCTGCAAATAAAAGGCATAAACTGCCAGAATAATGTAGATCACAGCCAGCCAGCCGAAATGTATCAGCTCATCAAAAATAAGTTCGGTCTGGTAATTTTGCAGTGCATTATAAAAGGAATTGTTCCATTTATTCAACAGCACCAGCATATACACTACGCCTAAAGTTAGTGCTATGATTGCCGTCAACAGCAAATAAGCCTTTCCCTTTTCTTCTGACTGCCAATAACTTTTGGTCAGGTACCAGACATCTCTGAGAAATTTACTTTTATTTTTTAATTCATTCATCTGCTTTTACCTCTAAACACTCTTTGTCAGAAATTTTCAGTTACCTTTTTTAAATACCACATAAATAAAAAAAATCCTGCAAAAAAATAATGCCCCGTCTTTAAGACGGGGCATTATTTATTTACAAAACACCTAAATTTATTCTTCGCTGTGTTTTTTTCTGTTGAAAATACGTTCAACGACAACGAATAATACCGGGATCATAAAGATACCGATCATCGTAGCAAAGGTCATACCGCCAACAACGGCATTACCCATAGAAACACGGGCACCGGCACCTGGACCTGTTGCAATCGCCAAAGGCACACAGCCAAGAATGAACGCGAAGGATGTCATCAGAATCGGACGCAAACGCAGTCTGGCAGCATCAAGCGCCGCTTTAACTACAGGTTCGCCATTTTCCATGTTCATCTTTGCATATTCTACGATCAGAATCGCATTTTTAGCATTCAGACCAATCAGCATGATCAAACCGATCTGCATATAAACGTCGTTCTGCAAACCGCGCAGATACTGAGCGCCAAAACAGCCAAGGGCGGCAACAGGCACTGACAGCATAACTGCCAACGGGATAGTCCAGCTTTCATACAAAGCTGCCAGACACAAAAATACGAAGATCAGAGAAATAATGAAAATCTGTGTTGATCTGTTTCCTGCTTCCAGTTCGTCACGGCTCTGATCTACCCATTCATAGGTATAAGTAGTCGGCAAAATTTCTGCAGCAGTTTCTTCCAGTGCAGTCATAGCCTGACCTGTACTATATCCTGTAGCAGGGTTACCAGCTATTTTAATAGCTCGTACACCGTTGAAGCGGGTTACAGTAGCAGAACTTGTTTTACCTTCGTCAGTAACCAAGGTATTAAGAGGCACCATATCGCCGTTATTGCTGCGTACAAAGAAATAACGCATATCATCAACATTCGTACGATATTTTGCATCCGCCTGCATAACTACTTTCCAAGTACGGCCAAAAGCATTGAAGTCATTGATCTCACTGCCGCCGAGGAAAGTCTGTAAAGCTGTAAATACGCTTGCTACAGGTACATTTAGAGACTCTGCTTTTTCACGGTCTACGTTAAACTGATAAACCGGCGTATTAGTATTAAAGGTGGTATAAGCCATACCAATTTCAGGACGTTGATTGGCTTTAGCAAGAAATTCGTTAGCAACTTCCTGCATCCGCTCCATATCGTCACCGCCCAAATTCATCAGGTACATACTCAAACTGCCTGTGCTGGACGCACCCGGTAATGCAGGCGGATCAAACGCCATAACGCTTACCTGCGGCATTTGGGCACCGATGCCATAAATCTGCGGCACTATATCCTGAGCACTGTTATCACGTTTGTCATAATCTTCCATCGCCGCAACGATCAGACCGGCACTGGACTTAGGGGCGCCAGTAAGGATATCAAAGCCAGATACTTCCATAACATATTTAACGCCCGGCAGCGACTTGATCTTATCACCCAGCTCCATCATAGCCTGAATACCACGATTACTGGATGCACCCTCCGGCAAATTAAATGACGTTACAGAATAACCCTGATCTTCACTTGGCACAAATCCGGTAGGAGTAACCTTAGCTACCCAGCCCAATAAAATAACCATAACCAGCAAAACGGCCATTGAGATTTTTGCATGACGGATACATTTTTCAACATTTTTAACATATTTACTTAAAGTATTGGCAAACCAGACATTGAACTTATGGATAAATTTACCAATAGGTCCTTTGACTTCGTCTTTATCATGCGGTTTCAACAGCAATGCACACAACGCTGGAGTCAGAGACAATGCTACGATAGCTGACAGCGCCATAGAAACAGAAATCGTTAAAGCGAACTGTTTATAAAGCTGACCAACAGTACCGCCGGTAAATGCAACCGGGATAAATACTGCTGCCAAAACGAACGCAATCGCCACAACAGGACCGGAAACTTCTTTCATCGCCCGATAAGTAGCTTCTTTTGGAGTCATTCCATTATCCTGGATGTGATGCTCAACTGCCTCAACAACAACGATCGCGTCATCAACAACGAGGCCGATAGCAAGAATCATCGCAAACATTGTTAAAGTATTGATCGAAAATCCCATCAGCACGAACGCACCGAAGGTACCAACCAAAGAAACAGGAATCGCCAGCAGCGGGATAAGCGTTGCACGCCAGCTGCCCAGGAAAATAAATACAACAAGAATAACCAGCGCCAAAGCTTCAAAGAAAGTATGAGCTACTTTTTCCAGCGCTTCGCGTACGAACTGGGTATTATCCTGAACAATAGTCAGCTCCATACCTTCCGGAAAACGCGTTTCAGCATCGGCCAATACGGCTTTGATGTTATTGACGGTTTCCAAAGCGTTAGCGTCGCTTGTTAAGTAAACAGGGAAAACAACAGAAGAACCGCCGTTCAGATAACCAGCAACGTTATCACTGCGGGCACCAGCTTCAATTTTCGCAATTTCTTTAAGCTTCAAGTTATTGCCGTTTTGAGAACGGACAATAATATTACCAAACTCTTCCGGAGTCGACAAACGCCCCTGGGCATTAGCAGAATATTGGAATTCCTGCTGCTCCGCTGTAGGACGCGTACCAATAGAACCAACAGAAGCCTGAATGTTCTGACTCTTGATTGCATTGGAAACATCATCTGCGGTCACACCCAACTGAGCCATTTTATCTGGCTGCAGCCATAGGCGCATTGCGTATTCCTGACCAAAAATATCAATACTGGAAACACCCTTAACGCGTTTGCAGGCATCAAGGAAGTTTGTCATCGCATAAGATGTAAGAAACATCGTATCAAACGTTCCATCAGGTGAGTGCAACGCAAAATACATGATGGTCTCAGCAGATTTCTTGGCTGTCGTGATACCGTAAGCACTTACCTCTGACGGCATGGAGGACGAAGCCTGAGAAACACGGTTCTGCACCTCTACAGAACCGATATCTGCATTTTTATCAAGATTGAAATATACGTCAAGTGTGTATTCGCCTACGCTGGTACTAGTAGAGTTCATGTACAGCATATTTTCTACACCATTAACTTTTTGTTCGATCGCCTGCGCAACAGATTCCTCAACAACCTCCGCACTAGCACCCACATAGTTCGTAGAAACGGCAATGTGCGGCTTGGTGATATCCGGGTATTGAGCAATTGGCAGGCTGAATCCGGCAATAGTACCAAGTAAGGTAATAAGTATTGCCAGCACTATCGCAAAGACCGGACGGTCTATAAAAAAGCGTGCCACAACTAGTTACCTCCTTAGGATTCTTTCAAAGATACAGCAGTATCCAATTCTGCCTCGGTCATCGGTTCAGGTTTTACCTCAGAACCCTGTTTAATTTTGTTGATGCCTTCGACAACAACCGTTTCGTTGCCTTCCAGACCACTTTCAACCAGCCACAAACGACCGATACGTGGCCCTAATGTAACTTCGCGCATGGATACTTTATTATCATCGCCAAGTACATAAACAAATTTCTTATACATAAGCTCGGTTACAGCACGCTGCGGAATCAGCTTAGCGTCATGTACAGTACCGCTGTTGGCCTGCAGATGAGCAAACATGCCAGGCAGCAGGATCTTAGCAGGATTTGGGAATTCAGCTTTCAGCGACAAAGTACCTGTCCCCTGCGTAATGCTGCGATTGACCTGATCGACACGGCCTTTTTCAGAATAAGTGCTGCCATCGCTCAAAACGATCGTCAGATTTTCCAACGACGCTCCACCTGCATCATTATGAGCGCTCAGAAGTTTTAAATATTCGTTTTCTGCCAGACTGAATTCTACAAATACCGGATCTGTATTAGAAATAGTAGCAAGAACAGTCTGACCGGCAGTAACATAGTTGCCTACAGAAAGATCATTGGTATCTATACGTCCGTCAAAAGGCGCAACGACATTAGTTTCTCCCAGATCAATATTGGCATTTTCCAGCAAAGCCTGCTGTGCATCAACAGCAGCCTGCGCCTGTTCGGCCTCAGCGACCCTGTTATCAAGCTCCTGCTTGGAAACAGCGTTCTGCTCATATAGCTTTTTATAACGCTCCAGATCACGGCTGGTACGAATCAAAGTTGCCTGGGCACTGGCAAGTCCGGCCTGTGCATTCAGAACTTTTGCCTGATATGTACGCTGATCAATAGTAAACAAGGTCTGTCCCGCAGTTATTTTTTCACCGCCCAGGAAATACTTTCCTGTGATCTGTCCACTGACCTGCGCCATCAAATTGACTTCTTTCTGCGCCTGCACAAAACCTGTATAGTCATAAACGATCGGCGTATCGCGTTTGATAACTTCCATCGTTTTAACCAACGTTGCCTGTGGTGCCTGCTGCTCTTTGCTGCAGCCAGCCAAAGCCATCACGGTAAATGCCGCTACCGCAACAGCCAAGGCCTTTTTCCTTCGGCCTTTATCAAAAAAACTCAGCATAAATATATCCTCCTCACGTATTCAAAAAAACGGCTGCGCCCTGTAAAAGGGCGCACGGCTCCGCTATTTTCAAGAATACTCTTATTATAGTTTATCGTAATTATAAACGCAACCGCTATTTTAACCGATTAAAGCCTTTTTTCTTAATTTTTCGTATTTTTTCTCTGTTTTTCACTATTTGCTGACTGACCAGTCAGTTCTCTTTAAAATAATTCCGGTTTCAGTAAAAACTTTTTCAGATCGCTTGCAGCCACCGTTGCTTCCAACCACTCGCCGGTTTCACTTCGCTGACAAAACACAAAATTAGTCCCGTTATAATACCAGCTTTCAGGAATACCTTTACTGAAATCCACCTTATCTTTCTTTGTCAGCAACCTTAAAACCGGAAGTAAATCGGCATCACGTAAATTCAAAACATCACCCAGTGCCAATTGTGCTCCAGTTTGTACATCAATATTTAATGGTATCTTAGCAAAAATTTCTTTTTCACCTTCATCCAGTACACCAAAAAACACCATACTGATAAACTTTTCACTGACGAAGGTCAATGTATAATCAAGTTCGCAGCCTCCAGTTGCCAGATTCTGCAAATAAGGACCAGCAATAATCGCAAAATCTCCATTGAGCTTATTTTGCACCTCAGACGCCGCAATCGCAGTAAAAACAGGATAAGTTACGCTGCTGCTGTCATGCACCGCCTGCCTCGGTAAAATCCGCCAGTTTTTTTCATTATAGCTGCGATGGAATTTGTCGTCTTTATTTTTGCCGCCGCTGTAAAAAGTTTTACTTTTTAATTTCCAGCCACTGCTGCCATCATATGACCACACCCCGGCCAGCTTCCCAAGCAGGTCTTCCCTGTTTAACCCACTGATGTTTTGCAGCGACAACAGTTCCAAAATCCCGTCCTGCTCCATATCTACAGCAACCAGCGAATGTATTTTCCCGACATACGGGCGTCGATACCCCTTTAATAAGGTACCGTCAACGTCATAAAGCCCACGCTGTTCATAAAACTCTTTCTCTTTGGGAAGCAGTTCATAATTAGTGCTGCCGTCTGCAAAAGCAATTTTACTGCGAAAATCCGGCACAAATTCCGCAGTTGCCGCTACACCTGCATTATCGCTGCCAGTAAAAATCTCCTTCACCGCCTTAGGATCAGCAAAGTCAATGATACGATATTCTATACTGCCATCGTCGCCTCCCTGTCCAACAGACAAAATCAGCTGTTCGCCTCTGCCCGTAAACCTTGCTTTTTCTAAACTGCAGTCGTAACCGCCATTAATACTTGGTACATATGCCGTCAGCAATTCAGAGTCACTGCCTTTTAAAAGCAATAAAAAATCATTCCTGTAACTGCTGCCGCGAGTCATCTGACCACCATACAGTTCCACAGTTTCCAGACTGCCGTTGCCGTCAACATCCAGCTGCAACAGCGCCAGCGGTTCCTGCTCATCCTGCTGTGCCGAAGCACTGTTCATACTGACCAGCAGTCCAGCTGCAAACATGGCTGCCGACATCATTTTTTTCAAATTTATGATATTTCCCATGCGGGCCTCCGTTCTAAAAAATACTTTCATCTTTATACATTATACCAATTCCTTTACCTTACTGAAAGTTTTTTCTATTTTTGTCTATAGATATTTAAATATTTATTTAAAAATTCTTCTTTTTTTCTGCAAAAAATACTGCAAAAAACTTGGAGATATTGTAAAATTATGAAAGACATTATTTTGTCTGCACTACATTTTTGTACTTAGCGTACAATATAAGGAAGGGAAATAAATGAAAAAAATCTTGATTTTGTTTACAGCAGTTTGTTTTATGTTCTTGATGGCAGGCTGCGGCGGTGAGGACAAAAAAGCCGCTGACCCCAAAGCAAAAACAGCAGTATCTCTGGGTATGCTTCGCCTTACCAGTTCTGCACCGCTTTTTATCGCTTTAGATAAAGGCTACTTTGCCGAAGAAAACCTTGAAATAGATCAACAGTGGTTTGACGCAGCTCATCCTATTGCTGTGGCTACAGCTTCCTCTAAAGTAGACGTCGGCGCTACCGGTATCACTGCCAGTCTCTTCAATATGGCTGCCAGCGGTCAACAACTTGCTATCGTTGCCGATAAAGGCCGTGAACAAAAAGGCTTTTCTTCCTCAGCACTTTTAGTCACCTCCGATAACTACAACAATGGAATTACCAAGCTCGAAGATATCAAAGGCAAACGCATCGGCATTACTCAAAAAGGTTCTACCTTCCATTATATGCTTGGGCGGATGCTGGAAACCAAAGGATTGACTCTTGAAGATGTGGAGATCGTACCGCTTGGCAAATTGAGTGCTGTTATGGCCGCTCTTGAAAGCAAACAAATCGACGGAGCCATACTCAACGAACCCAATATCACCAAAGTGCAGACTGCAGGCTATGGTAAACTTGTCACCCAAGTCGGTGACGTTATCCCCTATCAAACCTCTGCCCTTTTCTTTTCTCCCAAATTCCTGAAAAATGAAGATGCAGCAGTACGTTTCTTAAGAGCATACAAAAAAGCCTGCAATTACTACTATGATGCAGCTATTGACAATAAAGACCCCAAAAAGCTGGACGAAGTCGTAGGCATTATCGCCAAATATGTTAAAGCTCCTGAAGCTGACATCAAGCTCGGCCTGCCTTATATCGATCGTGACGGCAAACTGCTGGACAGCGATATCCAGACTCAGATAGACTGGTATACTTCTCATGGCATGATCGAGGGCAAGCTTGATCCACAAGCCGTCACCAATACCAGCCTGCTCAGCAAGGCTATGCAAAAATAATTTCTCAACAAAGTTTTCCTTATTTTTATACTTTATCAAACAACACCGGAGGCAGTAGTTTAAATGAAATTAGTTATCGACAATGTCAGCAAAAATTTCATCGATCCTCAAGGCAAACAGCTGTCTGTACTTGAAAACGTCAGCCTGACTGTACACAGCGAGGAATTTGTAGCTTTGGTAGGGCCTTCCGGCTGCGGTAAATCGACTCTGCTCAATCTTACAGCAGGGTTGCTGTCACCAAGCGATGGGAGTATTTATTTCACAGATCTGACGGAAGGCCATACTCCTGCTATGGGCATCGTCTTCCAGGAAACAGGCCTGTTTCCCTGGCGCAGCGTTTATGAAAATATTGCCTTTGGACTTGAAGCCACAGGCGTACCAAAGACAGCACAGAAAGAACGGATCCAGCACTATATCAATTTAGTTGGACTCGGCGGTTTTGAAAAAGCCTTTCCGCACCAGTTATCCGGCGGTATGCGGCAAAGAGTCGGTATCGCCAGGGCGCTTGTCATAAATCCTGACCTCCTTTTAATGGATGAACCATTTTCTGCTTTGGACGCACAGACTCGCACGATCATGCAGGAAGAGCTTGTTACTCTTTGGGAAAAGACCAGACTCAGCACCTTATATGTTACTCACAATATTCAGGAAGCGGTAATGCTGGCTGACAGAGTCGTGCTTTTATCAAGACGCCCCGGTAAAGTCAGCAAAATCCTGACCATTGCAATTCCGCGAGCTGACAGGGAAAAAACTGAAAATACCGCTCAGATAGCCGAATTTATCCGCATCATCTGGGAACATATAAGCAGTGATGCCCGTGCGGCTCTGATGGAGGTGGAAGCTAATGGCTGAATATAAAATCCACAACCGTATGACTCACTGGCAGAAAACTTATCCGGCCTGGATATCTTTCGCTGCGATAGCCTTCTTACTGGCAGTATGGGAAATAATCTGCAGTACAGGTCTGATTTCCTCATTGTTTCTACCGGCACCAAGCGCAATCCTTACTGCACTCGGCAAGCTTATTACAAGCGGCGAAATCAGCCGCAGTCTGACAGCCAGTCTTTACCGCATTCTGCTGGGCTTTGCTTTAGGCAGCATCATCGGTTTGCTGGTAGGGCTCGTTACCGGCACCTCTGCGCTGATGGACCGAATAGGAACACCGATCGTCAATGCCCTTTATCCGATCCCAAAAATCGCTTTACTGCCGCTTTTTATTCTCTGGCTTGGAATCGGTGAATTATCTAAAGTCACTATCATTGCTTTGGGCGTTTTCTTTCCCGTTGCGATGAATACCTATTCAGGTGTCAAAAACGTCGACACATTGCTGATCAAGGTAGCTGTCAGCTTTAATGCCAGCTGGTGGCTGACGATGAAAAGCGTAGTTCTGCCGAGCGCATTGCCGGTAATCTTTGCCGGGCTGCGTCTGGCAGCGGGCACTTCACTGCTGCTGCTTGTAGCTGCCGAAATGATCGCGGCACAAGAAGGTATCGGCGCTTTGATCCTGCATTATGGAGATCTGATGATCACCGACCGTTTAATGGCCGGCGTTATCGTTCTTTCACTCCTGGGACTCATTTTCAATTTAGGTCTGCAATGGCTGGAACATAAAATAGTACCCTGGAAGACCCAAAGCAAATAAACATAAACCCCGCTGCGATTAATCGCAGCGGGGTTTATTTATCCAATTACATACATTCTCTGATAGCTTTCGCCATCCGTTTTACACCTTCGATGATTTTCTCTTCCGGCATATTGGAAAAATTGATACGCATATTACGGTCAGTTTTACCATTAGGGTAGAAGGCATCACCGGTAACGCCAGCAACCTTCATCTCGATACATTTGTGGAAAACCTTATCAGCACTGCAGCCCTGCGGGAAAGTCAGCCACAGGAACAACCCGCCTTCAGGATGTGTCCATTCCGTACCTGCCGGAAATTCTTCCGCCATAGTTTTTAAAATCAGATCGCGGCGTTTTTTATAAAGGGCTTTGATCTCTTCAACATGCTTATCCAAATCATAATTTTCCATATAAGCGTCAGCTATCCCCTGGTCAAAATTAGAGGTATGCAGATCGGCGCTTTGTTTGATTTTTACATATTCACTGACAACGTCCTTAGAGGCAGCGACCCAGCCTAAACGCAGTCCCGGACAGAAAATCTTGGAAAAAGTGCCGAGGAACATAACCAGACCTTTAGTATCCATAGATTTTAAGGACGGTAATATCTCCCCTTCATAACGCAGCTCGCCATAAGGGTTGTCTTCCAGCACAGGCAGATTATGTTTGTTGATCACTTCCATAAACTTTTTGCGGCGTTCCAAACTCCAGGTACGACCGGTCGGATTTTGGAAATCGGGGATAACATAAATAAATTTACAACGGTCGGTAGTGCTTAAGATTTTGTCCAATTCTTCCGGAATCAGACCAACATTATCAGTTGGCACTTCTACAAAAGTAGGCTCATAGGCATTAAAGGCATTAAGTGCACCCAAATAAGAAGGACTTTCACATAAAACAACATCACCGGGATCAAGGAACAATTTACCTGCAAAATCGAGACACTGCTGTGAACCGGTAGTGATCAAAATCTCATCCGGATCAACCTCAGTATGATATTTATCTTTCATTCTGGCAGCAATTTTAGCCCTCAGAGTCGGACGCCCTTCGGTCGTGGCATACTGCAGCAGCTGCTGACCTTCTTTTTCCACCAGGTCATGTGATACTTTAGCTATTTCTTTCACCGGAAACAGTTCCGGTGCCGGTAAACCGCCGGCAAACGAAATAATATCCGGCTGTGCCGTCAATTTTAACAGTTCACGGATTTCAGACGATTGCATACGTTCCATACGTTTAGCAAATTTCATAAGTTCTTCCCCTCCAACATTATTAGTTTGTACAATAATAGTAGCTACTTTGTACGTTTATAATTAAAAATTCTATCACTCTTACTGGAGCAAGTCAACGTATAAAATCAAAACGCAACAACTTTCTCGATTATTTGTTTACATTTGTCTTTTTAAAGCGTACCTTTTGCATCAGAGAATAAAAAAGAGCGGCTTTTAGCCGCCCTTTTATTATTCTTAGTACATACCACGATATTTCATAGCTTCTGCCAAATGACCCAAAGCTACAATATAAGCCGCTGTACGCATATTAACTTTATGCTCCTTGGCAGTATCGTAAACTTTCTTGAAAGCATCTATCATCAGACTTTCCTGTTTTTCGATAACTTCTTCTTCAGTCCAGAAATAACGATACAGGTTTTGTACCCATTCGAAATAACTTACAGTTACACCGCCGCCATTAGCGAGGATATCAGGTACAACGAGAATACCTTTTTTGTCAAGAATCTTATCTGCATCAGGAGTTGTCGGTCCGTTAGCACCTTCAACGATTACCTTGGCCTGTACCTTGGCTGCGTTGGCTTTAGTCAGCTGCAGTTCCATTGCACACGGAGCAAGGATCGTAACATCCATAGCCAGCAGTTCTTCATTGCTGATGGGTTTTGAACCTTTATAACCAACAACGCTGCCTGTTTTCTGCAGATGTTTTTCAACATCATAAGGATTCATACCTTTGGGATTATGGATGGCACCGTTGATATCACTTAAAGCAACGATCTTTACACCCATATCATGGATCAGTTTAGCAGTCCAGCTGCCAACATTACCAAATCCCTGCACAGCGCAGGTAGCCTGCTTCGGCTTAATACCCAAAGCTTTGATAGCCTCGCCGGCAGCTACCATAACGCCGCGTCCGGTAGCTGCGTTTCTGCCTAAAGAACCACCCAGACAGATCGGTTTGCCGGTAACGAAACCCGGTTCAAACTGGCCTTTAATCTTGCTGAATTCATCCATCATCCAGCCCATGATTTTAGCATTGGTATTCATATCAGGTGCCGGGATATCCATTTTCTCGCCGATGATCGGAGCGATCCTGTCAATAAAGCCGCGAGTCAAGCCTTCCAGTTCTCTTTCAGAAAGTTTAGAAGGATCAACAACTATGCCGCCTTTGCCGCCGCCGTAAGGTAAACCTGCAACTGCGCATTTGCAGGTCATCCAGAAAGCCAGAGTCTTTACTTCGTCCATGTTGACTCCGGGATGATAACGAACGCCGCCTTTAGCCGGCCCCATAATGGTGCTGTGCTGACTGCGATAACCGGTAAATACTTTTGTAGTTCCATCGTCCATACGAACAGGAATGGAAACCTCCAGAGTACGTTCAGGAGTTGCGATAATGTCCGCAGCACTCGGGTCAAGTTTCATGACCTCAATTGCTTTGTTCAGAGGAATTTTTGCCATTTCAAACAGATTCATAATGATGCCTCCTTTAAATATTTTTTAATTTAAGCATAATTTTATTACATTTCTAGTTATCCCTACATTCCAAAATACATAGTTGAATTTTGTATAATGTATCCCCTCAGCTTTATTATAACTCTAAGCACAAGCGGCAGTCTAGCTATTTTTATACGCACAAAGAAAATTTTTTGAAAATTTTAGCAATTTATACACTTTCTGCAAATTTATGCATTTTTAATATTTTCCACATCACAAACGAGGAAATTCCTCGTAAAGCTTCCCAAAATCCAAACCGCAAACGACCTTATTTTTGTATTGTTCCCGTAAATCTTCCATGCCATTGCGCAAATGCTTCGAACTGATACCATATTCTATTGAAAGATAGGCTTCCACAAAAGCTGCCAGATGATCGCAGCATTTTAACACAGTACCATCAACGGCCCTATATCCCTTACCGTTCTCATTATATTTTAGCCCAATCTCTTCCGGCCTGCAGGTAATCTTCTCACCGTCAACAACAGCCCGGTTACTGAATTCATCTTCAGTAAAGTACAGGATATCCTCATGCCAGCTATGCGGTAGCAGCGGCAGCAATTTTTCTGCAACCTGACGTTTTTCAATATCCTTGATCAGATCGTCCAGCCCCTGGATTGAGCGTTTGATCGGCGAAATAATGTCGCGGGTCAGCACCTCAGGCAGGTCGTGGAATAATCCACACAGAAAATCATTGACGATACGCTCATCTGAAGCCTGCATTTTTACAGCACAGAAATATGCCAGAGCAGCTACGATCAGCACATGGCCCATTACTGAAGTTTCCGGCACACGCGGAGACTGCGCCCAGCGTTTCTGAAAACGCAGCTGACCTACCAGATCAACAAACTTGCTGGTTTTACCTTTCAGCGACAATTTCTGCACTCCTGCAAGATCATAGTGATCCTCGATCTCACTTTCTATAGCCGCTTTCGTTTCCTCAACACCGTAAATGCCCTGATTGAAATGATAAATAATACCAAATTCCCACTGAGTGGCCAGATAATGTGCAGCACGCAGAAGTTTCTTTTCCATATAATTTTCCTGTGGTTCATCAAAATGTCTCTGCATTTTAGCCATAAAAACAGGATCCAGATCAGGTATCCGCTGCCGCAGTTCCTCATAAACCCAACTATTGAGTTTTTTACCATGCACACGCATCAATTCATGGAACACCGGCGGCTTGATATCAGTCAGCACGATCCGATGCAGAAATTCAAAAATACCGCCTTCGATCAGTACTCGCCAGTTCAGTTTTGCCTGATGATCCTGCTCCTCATACTTTGCAAGCACATACAAAATCATCATTTTATGCGCTTGCTTATCCAGCTCCGTGAAGCCGTTAGGACGGATGTGATCGTTCCAGCGCTGAATGTGCGCCGCTTCATATAAAAATTCTACAAAAACCTTATTCAGCATTTACTTCCAATCCTTTCATTATTTATAAAGCAGATACGGCCGCACCTGCTCAGCAAACTCCTGTGCTTCCCTGTCCCAACGCGGCAGCAGGCGCTCTAATGGCACCCCCACGCGCAAAGCCGTTTCGCCCAGGGCAATATCTATTTTATAGCCTTTACCGCCATAGCGGGCCGGGTAAACAACCTTGTCAGGATACAGTTCTTCAATGCAGCGCAGGATATTCGCCCCGGTAAGCGCGGCACGATATATCTCCGCATCAGTAATATAAATTTCCACACCCTGGCACAGCTCTTTTGCAAACGCTCCGTAAGCTGGAATAAAAGCCGCCGGTCTGAAATACACGCCTGGCAGCTGCAAACTGTTCAATTTATCCGCAACCGCATCTTTTTCAGCAAAGGGAGCACCCACATAATAAAATGGTTTTGTTGTTCCGATACCAACCGAAAGGTTAGTATCCCCCAAAATACCCGTAGTCACGTAATATAAAGCCGTAGCAGCTGTAGGTATCTGCGGCGAAGTGCCTACCCACGGCAGCCCCGTATCCTGCCAGTACATTTTCCGCTGCCAGCCCTTCATCGGAATCACCGTCAAATCAAGGCCAAGCTTCTGCGTATCGTTGATATATCTGGCATATTCCCCGATAGTCAGTCCATGACGCAGAGGCACCGGATAAAGGCCGATAAAGCTTGTCTGTTCTTGACGCAGCAGCGGCCCCTCCATCAATCCCCCAATCGGGTTGGGACGGTCGAAAACAACAAACTTTTTACCGGCTTTAGCACATTCTTCCATAGCATAGGCCATAGTTGAAACATAAGTATAATGCCGGGCACCCACATCCTGAATATCAACAGTCATCACATCGATCGAATCCAGCATCGCCGGCGTTGGCCGTCTTGCCGCTCCATACAGACTGTATACCTTCACACCTTTATATTCAGCGCCGTCCACATCGTCTCCGGCAGCCACGGCGCCGAACAAACCATGCTCCGGCACAAAAATCCCTGTCAGATCAGTATGCGCCAGTAAAATATCCTCACTGCTGCGCAGCTTACTGTCAACACCGGTCTGATTTGTAATCAGACCCACACGCTTCCCTGCAAACAGCTGCTCATACTCGCCGATGCGTTCGATCCCTAACGTTACCGCCGGGCTATGCACAGATTTTTTATCCTGATCACGCCTGCCGGCATCAGCGCAGCCGGTTATTAAAACAACTACCAACAAAATCAATGCCAGTATCAATCGTTTCATTAATAAAAAGCCTCCAAATTTTGGAATTTTTCCGCAAAAAATCATCAAAAACTGTCATTATTGCGTATGAGTATCAATATTCTCTGTTTTTTAGCAAAATACCTCTAAATTTTACAAAAAATTATTGAATTTTTGGGTCAAATCTGTATATAATAAGTTGTTATCTGCATAAGGATAAAATCTGCATTACGAAAGGTTGTGACAAGCAAAAAATGAAAGAAATGGTCCGTTTACAGGGAATCACAAAAAAATTTGGTAATAACGTCATTATCCCCTCTCTCGATCTGACAATTTACGATGGAGAATTTATTACGTTGCTCGGTCCTTCCGGCTGCGGCAAAACCACTTTGCTGCGCATGATTGCCGGTCTGGAAACTCCTACCGAGGGCAGTATCTATCTGGACGACGAAAACGTCACTGCCTTGCCGCCCTATAAACGTGATGTGAATATGGTATTTCAACATTACGCGTTATTCCCTCACATGACTGTTGAGGAAAACATAAAATTCGGCCTGATGATGAAAAAAGTTCCTGCCGATGAACAAAAGGAACGTGTTGCTCAGGTCCTTTATCTTACCCAGCTCGAAGAGTTCCGCAACCGCCGTCCCCAGCAAATGTCCGGCGGACAGCAGCAGCGTGTCGCAATTGCCCGCGCTTTGGTCAACAATCCCAAGGTCCTCTTACTGGACGAGCCTTTGGGCGCGCTGGATTACCAGCTGCGCAAAAATCTGCAGCTGGAACTGAAAAACCTTCAGCGCGGTCTGGGTCTGACATTCATCTATGTAACGCACGATCAGGAAGAGGCATTGACCATGTCTGACCGCATCGTCGTAATGAATAAAGGCGTTATCGAACAGGACGACAATCCTGATAATATTTATCATTATCCTTCCACAAAATTTGTTGCCAAATTCATCGGCGAAAGTAATTTCTTCGATACTGAAACTGAAACTTTGGCCCTGCGGCCGGAAAAGCTGAACCTCTGCGAAGAAGCTGAAAGCGAAGACAAAGCCGCAGCGCACCCCGAGCCTGCTTTTTACGGCACCGTCGTCGATGTTGTCTTCTACGGCACTATCGACAAAGTCTTTGTCCGTCTTGACAACTCGAACCAGACCGTAGTCGCATATCAGTACTTTGACGACGTCAAACGCTGGACGCCCGACGAACGCGTCGGCATCTGGTGGTACGAAAGAGACGAGGTGAAAGTACAGCGATGATGAAAAACGGTAAACTGCTGGTAGCGCCGGCCCTGCTCTGGCTCAGCATATTTTTCGTCATACCGCTGCTGATCGTCGTTGCAGTGTCCTTTGCCGGACGCACACCGTATGGACAGGTCATCTTTTCTTTTACCATTGATAACTACCTGCGGTTTTTGGAACCCTTATACCTTAAAATTTTTGCAGATACCCTGGTCGTAGCTATCGTAACTACGCTTGCCACGATCCTGATGGGGTACCCGCTGGCCTATACCATAGCCCAGCTGCCTAAAAAATGGCAGCAGCCAGGTCTGATACTGGTTATGATCCCTTTCTGGATCAATTTTCTGATCCGTTCCTATGCCTGGGTCATTATCCTGCGTTCACAGGGCGTAGTCAATACGCTGCTGTTGAATCTGGGCCTTATCGACCAGCCGCTGCAGATGCTTTACAATGATATGGCCGTTATGCTTGGTATGGTCTATGCACTGCTGCCCTTTATGGTGCTGCCGATCTATGTATCTATCGAACAGCTGGATACCCGGCTTTTAGAAGCAGCATCCGATCTGGGTGCCAAACCGCTGACAGCCTTTCGTAAAGTTACTCTGCCCCTGACCATGCCCGGTATTGCTGCCGGTACAATTCTGGTCTTCATTTCTTCGCTGGGGATGTTCGTTGTTCCCGACGTTATGGGCGGAGCTAAATCGGCGCTCATCGGCAATCTCATCCAAAACCAGTTCCTGTCAGCCCGTGACTGGCCCTTTGGCTCGGCGCTCTCCATAGTGCTGGCCGTACTGAGTCTGGTGCTGATCATCCTGTACTACAAAGCTCTGCAGGCACAGGAAGGAGGTGACGGCGATGCAAAAGACGTGGCGTAGCCATCTGATGGTAGCCTATTCTTTGGCTATTCTGGCTTTCCTTTATCTGCCGCTGCTGATCCTGGCCATGTATTCTTTCAACGAATCAAGGATCAACGCCGTCTGGACAGGCTTCACCTTCAACTGGTATGAAGCTCTTTTCCAAAACCGCCGCGTTTTAGAGGCACTCACCAACAGCCTTTTTATTGCTGTGATCTCTACAATAGCCTCGACTACGCTGGGCACGATAGCCGCTATCGCGCTCAATCGTTACCAATACAAGTACAAACCGGTCATCAACGGCCTCTTATACCTGCCGATCCTGATCCCGGAAATCGTTATGGGTCTTTCCCTGCTGGTACTATTTGCTCAGGCACAGGTACCGCTTGGTAAAACTACCCTTATCCTTGCACACATCACCTTCTGTGTTTCCTTCGTTGTCATCACTGTCAACGCCAGACTGGAAGGTATGCGGCATGAACTGGAACAGGCAGCAATGGACCTGTATGCGACTCCGTGGAAGACCTTCCGCTACGTCACATTACCGCTGGCACTGCCAGGTATCGTGGCCGGCGCTCTGATAGCCTTTACGCTATCTATCGACGACTTTATTATCAGCTTCTTTGTGGCAGGTCCCAATTCTACTACGCTGCCGCTTTACATCTACGCTATGGTCAAACGCGGCATCTCACCCGAGATCAACGCCCTGTCCACACTGCTGATGTTCGCAACGATCACGCTGGTCGTGATCGCTCAGATCCTGCAGCCGCAGCACACATCTGATAAAAACTCCGATTGATATCACAACTAACTGTGATACAATATAAACAACAAATAAAATGATGAAAGGGTGATCCGACAATGAAAAAACTTTTTGTTTTCCTCATCGCTGTTTTAACGTTGGCTCTCATGGGCTGCGGCGGTGACGCTCCCAAAAAGGACGCAGCAGCTCCCGCCGGCGGCGACAAGCAAGTGCTGAACCTGTTCAGCTGGGCCGACAATTTCGATCCGGAGGTCATTGCCGAATTTGAAAAGCAAAACAACTGTAAAGTAAATTACGACGTTTTTGCCAATAATGAAGAACTGCTGGCCAAGATCCAGGCTGGCGGCGCGCAATACGACCTCATCCAGCCCTCCGATTACATGGTAGCAACTATGCTGAAACTGAACCTTCTGGAAGAGCTGGATCTTGATAAAATACCCAATGCCAAAAATATCGTCAGCAGCTTGAAGGCTCCTGTTTACGATCCCACCGGCAAGCATTCCCTTGTTTACACCTGGGGCATTACCGGCATCGTCTACAACAAAAATTTTATCAAAGAAACTCCCACCTCATGGGAAGACCTGTGGAACCCGGATTATAAAGGCCGCGTGATTCTGCTTAACGACAACCGCGAAGTTATCGGTATGGCGCTGAAGAAAAACGGCTATTCCAACAATTCCACTGACCAGGCTCAGGTAGAAAAAGCTTTTAATGACCTGAAAACGCTGGCTCCAAACGTACTGGCTTTCGACACCGATACTATCAAGCAGAAATTTATCGCAGAAGAAGCCTGGATCGGTACTATGTGGTCAGGTGATGCTTCCTACACCTACAAAGACAATAAAAACATCGGCTTTGTGATCCCCAAGGAAGGCGCTACCATCTGGGCAGACACCTTTGCTATTCCCAAAGGCGCTAAAAACAAAGCTTTAGCTGAAAAATTCATCAACTTCATTTACGAACCCAAGATCAGCGCTAAAAACTACGAATATATCGGCTATAACGACCCTAACGAAAAAGCAATGGAATTCCACAGTGAAGAATTCCGCAACGATCCCATGCTCAAGGTCGGTATGGATAACATCGACAAAGGCGAATGGCTCATCGATATCGGCGAAGCCCTGCCTATGTATGACCGTTATTGGACTGAACTCAAAACCGCTAAATAAACACGTAGCGACCTCTGTTTATTTAACTCTGCTTTAAGATCAGGCTGTCTCCCATGAGGCAGCCTTTTTTATAACACATTAAAGGGGAAGTGTTTAGCTTTATGAAAAAACTTACATATTTACTGACCGCTCTCTACTTTGCCGTTCTGCTGGGCGGCTGCGGATCAGACAACTCAGCTAAAGATGCCGGAGCGCCCCAGGTCCTGAACCTTTACGGGTGGGCAGATTATTTTGATCCCGATGTTATATCTGATTTTGAAAAGCAAAACAACTGCAAAATCACCTATGACGTTTTTTCTAACAATGAAGAACTGCTGGCTAAAATGCAGGCAGGCGGAGCCCAGTTTGATATCATCATGCCTTCCGACTATATGGTAACTACCATGCGCAAGCTGGATATGCTGGAAAAACTGGATCTTGCCAAGATCCCCAATGCAAAATACATCAGTGCTGACCTGCGCAAGCTGCCCTTTGACCCGACCGGCGAATATACCCTGCCTTATACCACCGGCATCACCGGTATCATCTATAACAAAAAATATGTCAAAGAAACTCCTGCCAAATGGGACGATCTGTGGAACACGGAATATAAAGGACATGTACTGCTTTTGAATGACTGCCGCGAAGTTTTCAGTGTAGCCCTGAAAAAACATGGCTGGTCTAATAACAGCACTGACCCGGCTCAGGCAGAAGCAGCCTTCAAAGACTTGAAGCAGCTCAACAGCAGCGTTATTGCCTACGATACCGAAAACCTGAAACAAAAGTTTATTGCTGAAGAAGGCTGGATCGGCATTATGTGGTCAGGCGACGCCGCCTTTACCTACAGAGAAAATAATAATGTCGGTTTTGTTGTCCCAGATCAGGGCTCACTGATCTGGTCAGATAACTTCGCCATACCCAAGGGCTGTAAAAATAAAGAACTGGCCGAGAAATTTATGAACTATATGTACGACCCCAAGGTCAGCGCTAAAAACTGGGAATTTATGAACTGCGCCAATCCTAATGACGAAGCACTCAAATATCATTCCCAAGCCTACCTTGATGACCCCATGCTGAAAATTGGCAAAGAAAGCATCCCCAAAGGCGAATGGCTGACCGATATCGGCGACAGTATCACTATGTACGACCGTTACTGGACTGAGCTGAAAGCTGGTCAATAATAACAAAACAGGTTCACCGCTAAAGCGGTGAACCTGTTTTTATTAACCTGCATCTCAGCCAATCAGCTGCAGCAGTTCATCGATATTCTTTTTACCAAAGCTGATCTTATCATTATAAATCAGACAAGGCACACTCATAATTTTATATTGCTCGCGCAGCTCCGGGAACAAATTGATATCAAATACATCTATCTCGATCCCGTCATTTTCAACTGCCAGCCTGCCGGCTGCCATTACCAGCTCGGGGCACATCGTACAGGACAATGAAATGACTACCTGCAGCTTTTTACTTCCGCTCAGTGCTTTGACCGCAGCCAACTGTTCCTCACTGATAGCCTGACCCGGCCCGGCCGCATTATACAGTGTCACGATAAATGAATTAAACTCATGACCTCCCGGCACACCGTGAAAACGGAATCCTAAAGACGTTCCATCCGCACGGCAGACCTCGATATATGGCAGCCCGTTTGCAGCCTCCCCGGCTTCTTCCCAGCGCAGATGAGCGCTTAAGGGCGTCAGCTCGTTTAAAAAGCCGCGTATTTCTGCCGCCGCCCGGCTGTTATCCAATGCGGCCCGCAGTAATAAATCATCTGTAAATTTTGCAAAAACAGGCGTCAGCTGCGTTTTAATAGCTTCCGAAATAAACGCGCCGTCATCGGCAGCAGCTGCTTCCGTCTGCTTAACTGCCGGCTCCGCGATTTGCTTTTTAGTTACTGCAAAACGCGGCAGCTTCAACTTATCGTGCAGCTGTGCAGCATATTTCTCAAGCGAAGTAGCCGCTTTGGCGCCGTCAGACACCGCTGTGACCACCTGCCGCAGATTTTTGATGCACAAGTCACCGGCGCCATAAACGCCGTCCAGATTAGTCTTTTGATCCATATCGGTGACCAGATAACCTTCACAGTCAGTTTCCAGACCGTTCAACAGCGGGCCGCCTACAGGAACATACCCGGCAAAAACAAATACGCCGAAGGTCGCGTCACTGGTCTCATAACGTGTACGTTCACCGGTCTTGCAGTTTTCATAAACAGCATAACGCAGTACGTCTCCTCCGCCGACTTCCAGCATGGCAGTATTATACAGTACTGTTATCTGCTCGTGCCGTTTCGCTTCATCGGCGATCGACCCGGCACAGGTAAAATCATCACCGCGCACCAGCACTGTCACATGCCGCGCATAACGGGTCAGAAAAATCGCTTCTTCGGCAGCAGCAAAACCACCGCCCACAACAAATACATCCAGGCCAGTAAAAAATTCGCCGTCACAGGTAGCACAATATGCTACGCCGCGCCCGCGGTATTCCGACTCGCCTGTGAAACCCACCTGCCGTGGCACGGCTCCCATAGCCATGATCACACCCAGCGACTTAAAGGTTCCCTTATCGGTATGCACCTCTTTGATATCGCAGTCCAGCTTACTTTCCAAAGCCTCTGCCAGTAAAAACTCCGCCCCGAAGCTTTCTGCCTGCAGACGCATCTGCTCAGTAAGCTCTTTACCCGTAGTTTTTAAAACGCCCGGATAATTTACCACCTCGGAAGTAATCGTGATCAGACCACCGATCTTCTCTTTTTCGATAACCAGCGTCTTATACTTGGCCCGAGCCATATAAACGGCAGCGGCAAGGCCCGCAGGCCCGCCGCCGATGATGATGACATCATACATCCGGTCCATGATCAGATAATCCCTACCAGATCAAGGCTGGGTTTCAAAGTGCTTGCGCCAGGCTGCCATTTGGCAGGGCAGACCTGATCGCCATGTTCGGCAACAAACTGCGAAGCCTGCACACGGCGCAGCAGCTCATCAGCATTACGTCCGACATTGCCGGCAATAACTTCATAAGCTACGATCCTGCCTTCCGGATTAACGATAAAGCTGCCTCTTTCGGCCAGGCCGTCAGCTTCGATCATCACATCGAAATCTCTTGCCAAAGCCCCGGTCGGGTCAGCCAACATCGGATACTGTATTTTTTTGATCGTATCCGATGCATCATGCCATGCCTTATGGACAAAATGAGTATCGCAGGATACGGAATAAATCTCGCAGCCGATTTTTTTGAATTCTTCGTATTTATTCGCCAGATCCTCTAACTCAGTCGGGCACACAAAAGTAAAATCAGCCGGATAGAAAAAGAACACCGACCATTTCCCTAAAATATCTTTTTTAGTAACCTCTTTAAAATCTTTGCCTACATAGGCCTGAACCTTAAAATCGTTAACTTCCTTGTTGATCAATGACATAATAACTGCCTCCTTATATAAACATAAATTAAGTTGCTTTAGTTAGCGTTCGCTAACGCACCTTTAATATAACATATGTCATTTAAAAACGCAAGGGAAATTTATTTGAAATTAATAATTATTATTGCAATCGTTTTATACCCTCATAAACCAAAATGCTTTTAAAAGACTCTGTACCGTATAAATTACTGCTAACAATATAAGCAGAAAATAACAAAGCAAATCAGCGATATGAAACTTACTTCATATCGCTGATTTTTTACATTACTAAAATTAGTACTGCCATATAACAGTGCCTCAAATCCTCACTTAAAACGTGAACCTTAGCCCGGCATTGACGCTCCACTTTTTGTTGATGTCGCCGCCGAAGCCGCGCGTCACTTCACCGTAGAAGTTGCCCGTTTTGCTGATCCTGACGTTACCGCCCAGACCCAGCTCAAACCATGTATCACCGTAATCACTATGTTCTCTCAAAATATCGTTGGTACCACCTGCATCCGATGTCAGCTGCAAATCACGCTCCCCTGCAAATTCGTGTAGCAGGTCGGCTTTGATATAGATATCGCTGTCGTTTTTGACCTTTTGTCCCAAAACAAAGCCGATACGCCCGATAGCACTGTTCATGCCTTCGATATAGCCGTTGGCTCCTCTGTCGGTAGTGTAGCTGATGCTATTTATTCGTCCCATCGTAAACTGTGCCTGTGGTTCGAAGAAAAGACCCTGATGATAATCAAAACGCTGTCCGTATTCCACACTTATACTGTAGACATGGTGCTTGTAGTCAGCTTTGTCCGGATAACCGCCATAAGATTTCAGATCCGTTGTAAAACTGCCGTAACGGGCTGTGACGTTGGTATAGGTGCCGCGATTCCCCTGCCAGACACCATATAAACTTAACGCTGTCAGTTTGTCCTTACCGCTGCCGTAGGCATAGCTACCTGTGCCATCACCGTAATCAATAGCTGCACCGTAAACACTTTTATCGGCAAATATTTTATCATAACCCAGTTGGTACAGGTCATAGCGGCCTTCGTAACCGCTGCCACTGAAGCGTCCGGTCTGCGTACGAGCCCAAATCCCGTTGTCATGCTCAGCACTTCCATGCAGCTCACCCAAGCGGCTGCGCAGGCTGTCCGCGGTGTTGCGCCACATGGCGTAGCTGTTCTCGGCGTCAAACAGCAATACTTTGGTATCATTATTCGCTGTTTTCACGATTCTTGACAAATACCACTGGTTGGTCTCTTTATTTAAAACAGGTGTCGCATCCCACAAGCCACCGTTATTAGCGGTAATTCCTTCGAAGTTCAACCTGCCGCTCTGGTCATCGATCAACAGCAGCCTGCCTGTCAGTTCCGTATCACTGACGATGCTCTGATCGTTGACATAAACAGCATACGTTGAAACAACACTGACGTTACCTCCTGACACAGTCACAGAACCTATATTGTTCCCGATATTCAGTGACCCGCCATCAACTACATTTATCTTGGCTCTGTTGGAATCTATTGTACAAGTGCCACCGCTGGCGACATAGACACTATCATAATCATCAGTACTGGCAATACTTCTGTTCTCGCCGACACCAACACTGTAACTACTGGCAGCCTCGGCCTTGCTGAAAACCATTTCGTCCACATAGCCTGCCAGTATGGGTAAAACTTCATAGGCATATGATTGCATTTCTTCCTGCTGAGCTTCGCTGACTGACTGTTTAGGCGCTGGCTCCTGCTGTTCTGTCATAGCCACTGCCACTGCCGGCGCAGCAGTGTTGACCAGATTCATCCCCATAACCACCGTTGCCAGAATACTTTGTACCTGTAATTTTGTTTCTCTCTTTTTCATCACTGCTCACCCTTTGTCTTCTTTTTATTCACAGCTTGTTCTTGCGGCTTTAATTTATAGTCTTCCATCAACCGATCAATGACTTTATTCACAGCTTCCGGCGTAATGTAGCGGCTGCATTCAAACTGTCTGTCGCTGCCTTTTAGCCGTGGACACCATTCAAAGTCCTTATGGTCAAATACTACCCGCGTATCATTCCAGCAGCCATTGCAAACATGGTAGCTAATGACTCGGTACGGCGTCTCAAATTCATTTACCGGCAGTGTAAAACCGCTGATCAGCACTACCGGTATCCCCACCCCATTGGCCACCCAGCTAAGCCCGCTGGACAGACCTATGAAAAAATCAGCATGGTACAAAAGATCGATCCGCTCCTGCAAGGGTCTGCGCCCGGTAAAATCTTCCGCGCCGTAAGGAATGATGTTAAATCGGCTGCCCATACCATAATTATTTTCTCTATCAATGCACAGTACTCGGTAGCCAAGTGTTTTAAGGTGTTTTACCACGTTCAGCCAGCCACGTCCGTTGTTCCAGTATTTGGCCTGACTGCTGGCCTGCGCCGCGATGCAGACGTATGGATCTTTAATCCTGCGTACTTTATCCCTCGGTAACAGTTTAATACACTGTTCGTCTACTTTTAGTCCCAGAATACAGGGTGCGTTTTTATGCAGCCCCACTACTCTGAAATCTGTCGGCTGGTGTTCCCTGTCATCACATGGAAAGAAAATGCCCATGTAATAACTAGCATAAAGACCGTCCGGCCGTTCTTCCGATTGGACAAAGTTGATCTCCGGATAGCCCGGCTTGATGATCTCGATCATCTCTTCCGCCATAGCGCAGTATAAATCGCACTCATGCTTTTTTCTAAAGACTTCGGCATAAGGGAACCATGCCAAAATATCTCCTAAAATACCGACAGGAAATTTTATAAGCACTTTTTTCCCCTGTAAATCCAGGTCATGGGCAAAAATCAACTTATCTCTTTCGTAGACCTCGATGCGGAAATCGACAAAATACTTTTTACTACTGGTCACAAGCACGCCGCTGGCATTAGAATCGTACAATGTCAAACAGGCTTCCCGGTCCAGAAATCGTACCCTGTAATCACCAGCCGGCACTTCGACACGAGCGCCGTAGTTAAAGTCGAACCTGATACCCTCAAGGCCGCTGTCCTGAGTAACAGCCCCAGCGTAAAAGCGCATATAGGTTTTTGCAGCGGTGCTGTCAGAATTGTCCTTACAGCTGTCTTTATCAACAGTTTTGCTACTGCTGGTGCAGTTTCCCCTGCTTGACACTTCTTTTTCCAGATGTTCAGACTGCCGGCCTTTCTCTGCTGCTTTCACTTCAGCCATCTTACTACTCCTTTACGCTCAGCCTCTTTTTCTGCTTATGACGCTCAATTTTTATATAAATACAGCATCTGCAAAATCTGCTGCACTTCTTCCCGCATATAAACTTCCTGTCCGCTAGTCTTATGCGCCTTTGCACTGGCGGCTTTTGCTTCCGCCGACTCTGGAAATGTTCGGGCATCAAAGATATTTTCCATCGTGCAGCCGAAAGCATTAGCGATGCGCAGCAACAGCTTCAAATTTATTTTTACATGACAATGCTCAATATTACTCAGGTGAGTCTTGCTGATACCGATACGCTTTGCCAACTCCCGTTGGCTGAGCTGACAGGCAGCGCGCAGGAATTTGATGTTGTTTCCGAGTTGCTGTAAACATTTTTCGTCATACATTTTAGCGTCACCACCCTTGCTGCAATTTTAAATATTTTTAGTTACATATCTTTATATTAAAACAATTTATTATGCATCATTAATTTAAAAACATTTGTTAAAATAATATTCTAATTTATTATAGCACGTTTGTACCCCCCCGCAAGACACTTACTTTGAGACTGTGTAAACCGTCTTCGAGTCTTGCCCGGCGCATTCCGCAGGCGGCTTTACAACTGTAGGCGTCTGCGCTGGTTTACATTGCTTTCTGTATGCTATGCCGATTGCGTCTGCGTAATTAAAATCTACAATAAAAAATTCCTGCACCAGCAGGCTGGGTAAAATAAAAAACGCAGACTATACAGTCTGCGTTTTCATTTCATTTGCAATTAATTATATTATGATTTTGTCCCGTCCTGTGTTTTCATATCTATCAGAGGTTCATATCCGACCGGCGGCTCTGCTGCCAGCCACTGCTGCTTACGGTCACCGGCTGCAAACAGATGCGAATCGAACCACATATAGAAGAATTTTTCAGCCGGCACAACAACGTAGCCGTCCTGTAAATGATCGGCCGTATCATAAGGATCAGCCATAATCAGTACGTCACTGCTGGTTAGGTCATCCGTGCCCATTGTGTCATAGCCGATAATAACACGCCAATGCCCGCCCCAGTCTACATTTTCTACCATAATAGGTACATTGCGTTTAAGATGCTCGACTACAAATGCTTTGAATTCCTGTGTATTCTGCGGTGTTTTATCTTTATCAGCTGACGAAGTTACCTGCCAGCCTTTTTTCTTAAAATATTTGACCATACCTTTAGTATTAGTCCCGGTATAGGACTTTGTCCCCATAATCTTGCCGATCGCCAGTTCATCTTCCTCGCTGCGTCCCTGAAAATGTTCGACCACCATCAATGCAGCGGCAGGGCCGCAGGTATATTCGGTAGTTTGCTGGTAGGTACGGAACTTCGGCAGCAGCACAAGCGAATCAGTAGGCTGCATATTATAAAAATCGAGCTGCTGAAAATAAGGCGATTTAGGCACATTGGCCAGTCCATTGTAGGACGACGCCCCGGCACTTTTGGTATCATAATTTGACGGATATGGTATCTGATTTTCATTACTCATACCCAGCATCAGCAACGCTGATGCTGCAACAAGCAGTGCGGCAAACAATTTCTTTTGTGGCATTAGCTTCCCTTCTTTCTAGTGACGTTTCTGCCAGCCTCTGACTGCTTCCTCTAAAGCAGACCTTTCGTTAGGCAGATTGGTGCTTTGCACTCTCTGTAATAAATATCGCATAGCGTCCCTGATCTTGCTTTTATCTTCTAACAGCACAAGCACATCATGGCCGCTGATCGCCAGATCCTTAGTATGAACAGGCATTTTACTGCGGGCCAGTTCCAGCACCGCCGTTCCCAAAGCGCGTCCTTCCTCCATCAGTTCGGTATTCTTACCGGCGTGAGTAGCACCCATATCTGCTAAAAATACTGCTACCAGCTGTTCAAAAGCAGCAGTCATTTCATGACTATCTTTAAAATTACCGCCGGCCGCCTCGCTGCGCAGCCAACGCAGCAATGTACGTTCACCCGTTACCAGCATCGGTGCGAAGCGCATATGCCTTGACACCAGCCATACTACTCTTTGCACAAAAGGAGCCGGATAACGCAGCCGACTTAAAATAACTTCTGCCATAACGGCGCTTTCAGCTTCGTGACCATGATCACTGGGCTGACCTTCTTTATTAAGCCTGCGGATACCAGGAAGACCTTTAGCTACATCGTGCAAAAGCAGGGCCCAACGTATTGCCAGCTGACGCGGACTGTTATCAACAGCAGCCAGAGTATGCTCCCATACATCGTAGCAGTGAAAACGCTGGTTCTGCGGCAATCCCGCCAAATGCTCCAGCTCCGGCAAAACATATATTTCCCGATAAGTTCCCTGTTCACGCACACGGCAGCGTCCGGCCGCCAGCCCTGTCGCCATCAGCAGCATCAGTCCCTTGCCGGCCCATTTGCCGAGCAGCAGCTTATCCAGCTCTGTCCGCACACGTTCCAATGATAGCCCGGCACTGCGGCTAACAGGAAAGCTGTAGCTCTGCGGCAGGTAATACGGCGTCTGCGGCTGTCCAAATGCCGGGCCGGCGCCCTGCCGCTGTACATAATCAAAGCCCAGCTGACCTACAAAGCGGCAGGCTCTGTACATACGCAAAGCATCTTCCTGATAACGGGCTGGCGCATCACCGACAGTACGCAGTATTTTCTGCTGCAGGTCCTGCCTACCGCCGTGATAATCGTATACATTGCCGGACTGATCCAAAGCCATGGCATTGACGGTAAAATCGCGCCGCGACAAATCAGCCTCCAGGTCGTCACAATACCAGACCTGCTCCGGTTTATGCGCATCCCCGCCGTAGGCTTCGCCACGGAAGGTAGCAATTTCTACCGTTTGGGAGTCCCGATGCACAACAACGACACCGAAGTTCTGCCCCAGTTCGCCAACAACAGTAAACCCGGCCGGTTCTAAAATGCTGATAACAGACTCGGGGCGGGCCGATGTTGCAACGTCAAAATCGCCGGGTGCCTTTCCCAGCAGCAGATCGCGTACGGCACCGCCTACAACATAGGCTGCAAAGCCCTGCTCTGTAAGCAGCGTCAATATTCTGTTGATAATGGGCGGCAATAAAAATCGCCTGTTTTCAGCAGTCATAATCTCACTTTTTTTAGTTAATTTATTTTATCATAAAGTTTCAAATCATAGCAACTTTTTCCAAGCCAAAATTTAATCATTCTGGTCAATACCGCCATTAGGAAGCGGATAATCGACGGCAATACCAAAATACTCCCACAGCACTCCCTTTAAGTCGTATTCAGTATTGATGGTATAGCGGTATTTGACACGTCCACCCAGATAAAACTTTAAAAGATTTCCCCGGATCGTGATATTGCAGTCTTCGCGAAAAACAGAGATCGCTTTGCCTTTATTGAGCGGCGAATCCGGATGAAGGTCTGTATAAATGCAGGCGGGAATAAAATCCATATCCAGCTGCTGTTCTTCTGTAAAGCCAAACAGCCTTTTCCATGGTTTACGCCGTTCCTTCTGCCACAGCAGCCAGCCAAAGAACGGATCGCGGCTGAATTTATATTCGCAGATACCGTCACTCTGCACTTTGCCCTCTGCCATTTCGAGCGGACAGCGCGGACTTTCACTGTTGACTCCAACATCAGTCAGATAACGTTTATCTTCCAGTTCGATGCACATTACCCGATGCCGGCGGATCTGGTATTCCTCCAGCCGGTCGATAAAACGGGCCGCATAACTTGTGACTTTATAGCCCAGAGATTCCAGCAGCCAATTATACAGGCCGTTCAGCTCAAAGCAAATGCCGCCGCGGTTTTTCATAATGATTTTGGCAAACATATCATCATGCTCGAGCGAAGTCAGCCTGCCGCTCAAAATATCCAGATTCTCATAGGGCACATATTTCAAATGCGCGTCCTGCAGCAGCTTCAGCGTCGCCAGGTCAGGCGGCGGTACAACCTGCGGCAGATGCAGTTTACGCAGATATTGACATAATTGCCAATGGTTCATCAATGCGGTTTGCTTTTTCATTCCCATCACTCCATCCGCAATTATTCTCTTTCCTTTATTGTACCGCAAAAATATGTGTTCCTGCAGAAAATTTTACAACGCTGCGCCTTAACCTGAAGTTAATAAAATATGGCTAAAAGATCATAAATAGGTTACAATAAAGTTAGAATGAATCTTGTCGGTGAGGCGATAAAATGAGTAGCAAGCGTTATGCGCAAGTTGATAAGGAATATTGTGTATCCTGCGGCACCTGCACTAAGGCCTGTCCGCTTCAGGCAATCAGCGTGCCCGATGGTATCAGCGCAGTTGTAGAACTGGCTCGCTGCATCGGCTGCGGTCTGTGCGCCCGTGAATGTCCGGCATCTGTGATCAAGGTGGTGACTGCTGATGTCTAAACGCAATCACTGGTATGATTACCTTTGGGTCCTGACGGCGCTGTATCTGGCTCTGGGCTTTTTTAATATTCTTTTCGCCTGGCTGGGACTGCTGTGCTTTTTCATTCCGCTTATCATGGCTTCTACATTCGGCACTAAATCATATTGCAATAAATACTGCGGCCGCGGGCAGCTATTCGAGCTGATCGGCAACAGTTGGAAGCTTTCACCAAAACGCGATATCCCCTCCTGGATGCGCTCACATACCTTCCGTTATGGCTTCTTGCTGTTTTTTACAACGATGTTTGTCAATATGCTGGTTTCTACCTACCTGGTCTTTACCCATGCTATCTATTTTCATAAGACAGTCAGCCTGCTGTGGACTTTTGACGTACCATGGCACTGGGCTTACAGCGGCGGTGCGCAGCCATGGGTCGCGCAATTTGCTTTTGGATTTTACAGCATCATGCTGACCTCCAGCATTCTCGGTATCATCACGCTGCTGCTGTTCAAGCCGCGTTCCTGGTGCGTTTATTGCCCTATGGGCACGATAACGCAGCTCATCTGCCGCTGGAAACATCGTAAATAAACAACAGCTAAAAAGCAGTACACATTTTCAAACGTGTACTGCTTTTATTATGCCAATTTCCGGGCAATCAGCACATCCATGCAATGCTGATATATTTTCTGTTAATAACATTATTCTCGCCTCTTTCTTTCAGTATAACAAACCTCATGGCGAACTCAATAACTTGTTTTTTGAAAACCAGTTCTTATCCAAACTCCAGTTTAAGTACTGTTTAACATTAAATATTTCTAATATATTTAATTATAT